>WLWG01002189.1_pt1 | contig 15395 bp, 26 predicted proteins | sample 6712871 | NCBI WGS metagenome assembly WLWG01 (sample SAMN12718693, study PRJNA515312) | sponge metagenome | isolation source: marine sponge | host: Mycale hentscheli | place: New Zealand: South Island, Marlborough, Capsize Point | collected 2003-05-01
ATCTTGACATCAAAACTGATGGAACTGACAAATTCAAAGGTGCAATCCTTATTGCTGTAGATGATGGTGCTAAGAAAGCTTTTGTTCCAGCAGCAACCAATGATGTTATTACTATGAATGGTTCAACCAAAGGTGGAATCGTTGGAAGTATTGTTAGCTTTACAGCTATTGATACTGCAACATATCTTGTTCATAGTTCTTTGGTAATTGGTTCAGGAACTATAGTTACACCATACGCTGACGCGTAATTTAGGAGCTAACTATGTCAGGTAGAATTGTAGGCTCAGATGTAAAAACAGCTACTAGCACCAGCTCCGCTACTGGCGGAGCTGTTTTGCAAGCAGGCAGATCTAGATTAAGAGGTTATGTTATCGCAGGAGGATCTTCTGACGGTACTGTAACTTTTAGAGACGGTTCTGTTACTGGCACTACTCTTCTTATTGCTCCTTGTAATGCAAATGATACTGAAACTATGAATATTCCAGATTCTGGAGTTTTATTTTCAGATGGTATTCATGTTGTATTGAGTAATATAGACAGAGTAACTGTTTTTCATTCTTAGTTTTTAATTTTGTAGTAGCACTTCTATAGTGCTACTATATTAAGTGTTATGGCAGAACGAAAAAAATCAAAACCTATACGCAGAACAACCAAAGGTAAAGGAGCTAACTACCGTCCTACTAAAAAAGGCGCTGGTATGACAGCAAAAGGCGTAAAAGCCTATCGTAAAGCCAACCCAGGATCTAAATTAAAAACAGCCGTAACAGGCAAAGTTAAAAAAGGCAGCAAAGCTGCTAAAAGACGCAAATCATATTGCGCTAGATCGCTTGGACAACTCAAAAGAAGTTCAGCTAAAACTAGGAATGATCCTAACTCAAGAATACGTCAAGCAAGACGAAGGTGGAAATGTTAAATGGCTAGTGGAAAAAAAGACGCTTGTTATCATAAAGTAAAATCTAGATATAAAGTTTGGCCATCTGCTTATGCAAGTGGTGCTTTGGTTAAGTGCCGTAAAGTTGGCGCTAAAAACTGGGGCAACAAAAGCAGACAAAAGAAATTTGAAGGCGGCGAAGTAACATTTGTTAAAGCAAGAGGTTTTAACAACATGCTTCCAGGTAAAAGAACAAAAACTAAATTAAGTTAATGGCTAGCGATAGTTTAAAAAAATGGTTTGACAGAAATGATGGCAAAGGCTGGATTGACTGTAAAACAGGTAAGCCTTGCGGCCGAAAAAAAGGTGAAAAACGTAAAAGTTATCCTGCTTGTAGGCCAACAAAAGCTCAATGTACCGCAGCGGCAAAAAAGAAAACAAGTTCAAAAAGAATTAGCTGGAAAGACGGTAGGACAAAAAAAGCAAAAGGCGGTCCTATAAATATTTATATAGCAAGAGGTTGTGGTAAAGTAATGAGCAACCGAAGAAAGAAAACTAAAGAATATTAGGAGTAATAATGTTTAAAAAAACTAAAGGATATGCTACAGGTGGCCCAGTTAAGGGAACTAAGTATATGGCTAAAGGCGGCGCTGCAAAAGGGACTAAGTATATGTCCAAAGGTGGAGCAGCCAAAGGCACTAAATATATGGCGAAAGGTGGCGCAGCTAAAGGAACTAAATATATGTCAAAAGGCGGCAAAGTTTAATTTGCACCTTACATGTCATATTTAATTTCTAACATACCTCAGTTTAAATGCTGGGTAAGAAAAGAATTTACTGCCAATCATAGCAACTATCATGGAGAGTATTTACATGCTCTTGTTATAGCTGTTAATACAATTCCAGACCGATCTTTATCATTTCAAGTTGTATTTACTGGATGCGAAATAGATAGTATGGAAGATGCGCCAAATGTTCATGGTGGCGCTATGTGGGCAAGAATGCCCATACAAGCTTTAGTTGCAGATATTCCTCTGCAAGAGTGGCCAAGCCCAATGGAAGATCATTTAGCTCAGCCTTGGGATTGTTTAAGTCATGAGCACTCTGTTGTAGTTATGGACAGGGTAAGTTCGTCTCCTTGGATATGCAAAATAGGAGGAGAATTTTATACAGGAAAGTATTTATTTACTGTAGACTATACAGATAATTCTATAGCAGATGACCCAGCTCAACATAAGCAGTCACATGTGCTATATTTAACAGATGCTGGTGAATATACTGGCAATTTTGTAGCTCTACCTAATAATAGAGTAAGAGCAACAAATCCTGCTTTATGGCGTGTAGGCGAGGGAGCACCAGATTTCATGCCCTCTCAATGGACGCATTCAGCAGAACAACATGAGAGCTATATGGATCCAAATGTAACATTTAACAATCTATACGCTCCAGAGGATTAGTTATGGCACTTTCAGGCAGTACAAATTTTGAACCAAACGTAGCTGAGTTCGTAGAGGAAGCATTTGAAAGATGCGGCCTAGAGCTTAGAACTGGTTATGATTTAAAAACCGCTAGAAGATCTATTAACTTAATGCTTGCTGAATGGGCTAACAGAGGTCTAAATCAATGGACAATAGAGCAAGATACTCAAACTGTTACTCAGGGAACGGCTGAATATACTTTAAACTCTAACGTAATTGATATTCTAGATGTTGTTTTAAGACGTACAACAAATGGAGAGCAAACTGATATTTCTATAGAAAGATTAAGTAGAAGTTCTTATTTAAACATTCCTAACAAAACAACTCAAAGCATGCCGTCTCAATGGTTTTTAGATAAGCTAAATTCACCTGTTTTAAAAGTTTGGCCTACGCCAGAAAACTCAACAGATATTTTGGTTTTTAATAAAATGATTAGAATGGATGATGCCGACGCTGCAACAAATACTATGGACATGCCATTCAGATTTTATCCTTGTTTTGCAGCAGGTCTTGCATATTATATTGCAATTAAAAGAGCGCCAGAAAAAGCTCAACTACTAAAACAATTATACGAAGAAGAATTTGATAGGGCTATGTCTACTGATGAAGATAAAGCATCATTTAGAATTAGGCCTTTTAACAGTTTGAGGTAACATGTCTTACGCTTCAGGTAAATTTGCAGTAGGTTTATGCGACAGATGCGCGTTTGAATATCCTTTAAAAGACTTAAAAAAAGAATGGACTGGTTTTAAAGTTTGTAGTGAATGCTTTGAACCAAAACACCCTCAACTAGAACCTCATACAGCTCCAGCTGATCCTCAAGCACTTTATCAGCCAAGACCAGATACAGACAAAGAGGTTGGTGAAGGTTATGTTGTTGTTATTTACAATAACATTTATAAACCCCACTATATGAGCTCAAGCATCATAGGGTCAAATTTTACAGTATCTCAATTAACTGGTGATATTGGAAGTATAACCGTTAGTACAGACGGATCAGTATCGCCAAGCCCTAGCCCAACACCTAGCCCAACCCCATCTCCATCTACAACAACTTATACTGTTACAGTAGCAGATTATTTGGGATCAAATTATTTTTATATAGATGGGGCTAGAACTCCTACTTTATCTTTAACAGAAGGACAGACATATAAATTTGATCAATCTGATAGTACAAACAGCAGCCATCCTTTAAGAATTTCAGAGACATCAAATGGAACTCATGCTGGTGGATCTGAATATACAACAGGAGTTACAACAAGCGGAACGCCTGGAAGTTCAGGAGCATACACTCAGATAGAAGTTGCATCAGGAGCACCTACGCTTTATTATTACTGTAGCAATCACTCAGGTATGGGTGGCCAATTAAACACTTAATATGAGCAGTCCTTTAACATTATCAGAATTAAAAACTTTAATTCAAGATTTTTCAGAAAACTCTGAAACAACTTTTGTTAATACGTTAGACGATATTATCAAAAATGCAGAAGAAAGAATTTTTGAAATGGTACAGTTTGATTATTTTAGAAGAAATGTACAAGGATCTATGAGCGCTGGCTCTAGATTTTTAACAGCTCCAGATGATTTTGAATTATCTTTTTCTTTATCTGTTATTGATGCTAATGGAGACTATCATTACCTTGATAAAAAACATCCCAGCTTTATGCAAGAGTATGCGCCAGATCCAACAGACTCAGGAGCAAGAGGCATTCCTTTGTACTATGGGGACTTTGATAAAAATTTAAATACAGGAACAGAGGAATCAACTTTAATTATTGCTCCAGTTCCAGACCAAAACTATACAACTGAACTTCATTATTTATATAAACCTAACTCTTTAGTTACAGATACAACTGGGACTTGGATGTCAGAACATGCAAGAAATGGGTTATTATACGCATGTTTAGTTGAAGCTTATATTTTTATGAAAGGCGATGCTGATATGATGAAACTATACGAAGATAGATTTCAACAAGAAATGGCAAGATTAAAAAATAAAGCAGAAGCAAGAGGAAGAAGAGACGAATACAGATATGATTCGTTAAGAACGCAAATTACTTAGTTTTTAAAAAAGGAGAAGATATGAAACCAATCAAGAAACTTGAAGGTAAGACCGTAGCTATTGTCGGAATGGGCAAAAGCTGGTTTGATTATAATTTAGCAAAATCACATGGATCACATTTCGATGAAGTGTGGACTATCAATGCAGTAGCATCTGTTATTTACCATGATAGAGTTTTTATGATGGATCCAGCATCTAGATTTCTAGATAGCGATGATGCAGGCGGCCAAACTGATAGCATGTCAAAGCTTTTAACTGAACATCAAGGCCCAGTCTACACATGTGAATTAGATGATCGTTGTCCTGGCCTAGTTGAATATCCAATAGATGAAGTGTTGGCTGGATGCGGATCTCATTATCTAAACAATACTGTTGCTTATGCAGTAGCCTTTGCTTTGTGGAATAAAGTTGGCAAAATTAAAATGTTTGGAATTGATTTTAGCTATAAAGGCAATTTGCATTTTGCAGAATCTGGAAGAGCTTGCGTAGAGTTTTGGTTAAGCAAAGCGATGTTTAATGGCATTCAGGTTGAAGTAGCCGCTAGTAGCTATCTTCTTGATACAGCTATACCAGCAGATGAAAAACTTTATGGCTACCATCGTTTAGATGATCCTTTGATGGTTATTACAGATGAGAAAGGAGTTTTAATTGCTAAAAAAAGAAGTCAGCTTCAGCAGTTTAAACAAGAACAAGAACCTGTTTTGATTGACAGAAATGACAGTCACCTTAAAAAAAATAAAATAGGAGAGCCAAACAAATGGTAATGAGTTATAACGCTGGACCCGAGCTAGGGATAATTGAAGTTCATACAACAAATGAGGGTGGACACCCAGTTGATTTTTGGGCGAAGAGATGTATTGAAAGAATAATAGCTGTAAGCGAAGATGCTCCAGAAGATGTTGAAAAACAGATAAATGACTTCAAGGACAATATTGAGAAAGTTATTGAACAATATATGCAAAATGCTATAAAATCTGATAGGATTACAATTAATAATCAATTAGAAAAAGCTGGTTTTAAAGAAGCGGCTGATTTAATTAGGAAACTATAATTATGGCAATTACATCAACACTTACAACAAGTTTTAAAAAAGAACTTTTAAAAGGTAATCACGACTTCGATAATGGAGCTGATACTTTTAAACTTGCTTTGTATACTTCATCAGCTACTTTAGGAGCTACTACAACTTCTTTCACTACTACAGGTCAAGCATCTGGTACTAACTATACTTCAGGTGGAGCTAACTTAACCAATGTAAATCCAACAAGTTCTGGAACAACAGCTTTTACAGACTTTGCTGATTTAACTTTTGGTACTGCTACGATTACTGCTAGAGGCTGTATGATTTACAACAGCTCTGACAATAATAAATCAGTAGCAACAATTGACTTTGGTGGCGATAAAACATCTACCGCTGGAGACTTTACTATTGTATTCCCAGCAGCAGCAGCTTCTACAGCGATTATAAGAATCGCCTAGCCTTAAATGGCTTTTATTAACGGTTGGGGTAGAGGCACTTGGGGTCAACTCGGGTGGGGCCAAGGCGCTGTACCAATCACTCTTACTGGATTAGCCGCTACATCAGCTTTAGGTGCGCCTGGAGTTAATGGTAAAGCAGTCGCATCAGTAGCTAGTTTAAATGCAACACTAGGCGCAGTTTCAGTAACAATCAACGCAGATGCTAACGCTACTCCAGCAGGACTAGCAAGCACTTCAGCATTAGGTACAATTGCTAGTGTAACTGGTAAAGCAAATATAACTCCAGCCAGCCAGGTTGGAACTTCTGCCCTAGGTACAGTTACCCCTCAAGCAGGTGCAGATGTTTCGCTAGATGGAGCCAGCGCTACTCTAGGAAATGTTTCAGTATTGGTTGATGCAGAAGCAACAGTAATTATTACAACAGGCGTAGCAGCAACAGGTGCAGTTGGAACACCTTCAACTCAAAGTAATAATGTTTTCCCTATTTTAGGAGAAAGAGGAACATCTGAGTTAGGAACAGCAACAGTAACTGCAAAAGCAACGGTAGCCATAACAGGATTATCGGCTACAGGAGAATTAGGGCATGTATTTAAGTGGGAAGATATTGATGAATCCCAGACTCCAAATTGGACAGATGTGGCCGCTTAATTTAATATACAATAACCAATTTAACGTGGCATAATAAATGCTCAGAGGTAAGAAATGGCAACTTATGTAAATGATTTAAGACTCAAAGAAATCGCTACAGGTGATGAGTCAGGAACTTGGGGAACAAGTACCAACACCAATTTAGAACTTATTGGCGATGCTTTTGGCTATGGAACAGAAGCCATAACAACTAACGCAGACACTCATACAACAACAATAGCAGACGGATCAGCAGATGCAGGTCGAGCTTTATTCTTAAAATATACTGGAACCCTAGATTCAACATGTACTATCACTATTGGGCCTAATACAGTTTCAAAAGTATGGATTATAGAAAATGCTACCAGTGGATCTCAAAGTATTATTATTAAACAAGGCTCTGGAGCTACAGTTACCATTCCAACTGGAATGACATCTGTAATTTATTCTGACGGAGCTGGGGCTGGCGGAGCTATGATTGACGCTTTAACAGATTTAAATGTTGCATCTTCACTTAGTATAGGTGGTTCAGGTGTGGCAACAACAGGAAAAGCTATAGCAATGGCTTTGGTTTTCGGATAAAATTAGGACAATATTATGGCAAATCCAAATTTAGTAAATGTAACTTCGATATACGCTAACAGTATAAACGGAGCTTTAGACACTACAGTAACAACTGATTTATTAACTTGTGCAAGTAATAAGTTAATTAAAATTAATAGCATTATTATTGCAAACATAGACGGTACAAATGCCGCAAGTGTAACAATGGGAATTATTAAAAGTGGTGGCTCAGTAGTTTTATTTGCTTCTACTATCTCTGTTCCTGCGGATGCTACTTTGGTTCTTATTGATAAGAACTCAGGCATTTATCTTGAAGAAGGAGATATCCTAGAGGGTGGTGCAAGTGCTAACTCAGACTTAACTTACACCATTAACTACGAAGAATTAGATGACGCATAAGGAGTACGAATATGGCTCATTTTGCAGAACTTAATAACAGCAACGAAGTATTACAAGTAATAGTAATATCCAATGATGATGTAAATGCTAATGGTGGAGATTATTCTACTGAGGCAGAAACATTTGTAGCATCTATTGTTCCACATTCAAGTGGTGGCAACCAATGGAAGCAAACCTCATATAATGGAAATGCTAGAAAACAATATGCAGGAATTGGATTTACCTATAATGCCAGTAAGAATAAATTTATAGCCCCTAAACCTTACTCATCTTGGTCACTAGATTCTAATGATGACTGGCAAGCACCAGTTCCTTATCCAACGGTTACAGAGATAAATTCAAATGTAGTTTATATATCTTGGGATGAAGATAATCAAAAATGGCTAGGAGAAACCTATACTGGTGATCCTGTAGCTTTAAATAATTACCAATGGGATGCTTCTAATCTGCAATGGAATGAGGCCTAACCATGGCTAGTCTAAATGGCGGAATAGTTGGTGTCGATAATACGCCTGAAAAAGTAACTTCTTCTGAAGTTATAACCACATTTAATGCAAGCGGAACACTTACCACTCAACCAGGGACAGTAACAGTTGACTACTTAGTTATCGCAGGTGGCGGAGCAGGCGGAAGAGGTGGCTACTATGGCGGAGGTGGCGGTGGAGCAGGTGGCTTTAGAACAGGACCTGCACCAGTATCAGGAGGCTCACCTTACCCAATAGTTGTTGGAGCAGGTGCTTCTTCAGGAGGCGGAGATTCTGTCAATGGGTCAGATTCTTCAGCATTAGGCATCATATCAAATGGTGGCGGAGGTGGCGGAGGTTTCTATGGTCGAGGAGGTGACGCAGGAGGGTCAGGTGGTGGAGGTTCTTTAGGACCTTTAGGACCAGGACTCGGTGCCGCAGGTAACACACCTCCAGTAAGTCCATCTCAAGGAAATGCAGGAGGAGATGGTGGAGCTGTCCCAGTTGGTCCTGGTAAAGCAGGCGGCGGCGGCGGTGGTGCTGGCGGTGCAGGTGGCGGTGGTAATCCAGGGACAGGCGATGGCGGTGCTGGTTTAGCCTCAAGCATAACAGGTAGCCCTGTTCTTAGAGCAGGTGGTGGCGGAGCAGGTGGTTCAGGTCAACCAGGTACAGGATATGCTACTGGTGGAGCTGCTGGCCCAGGCGGAGGAGGAAAAGGAGAAAGTGTTTCAGGTAGCCCTAGACCAAGCACCGATGGATCAGCCAATACTGGTGGCGGAGGCGGTGGGTCTAACCTACAAACAGGAAGAGCAGGCGGATCAGGTGTTGTTATTATTAAAGAGCCTGCAAGTGAATCTTTGACGAATACTTCAGGAGTTTGGAATTTAGATGCAGTTTACGATGCGGTGAAAGGGAGTAATTGGACTAATGCCTAGATTAATCGGAGCAATACAAACAACTCAAGCAGAAGTTATTACTACATTTAACTCTAGTGGAACGCTAACAACAGCAGCATTAACATCCGAAGTTGAATACTTGGTTATTGCAGGTGGTGCAGGTGGAGGTTCTACAGTTGGTGGTGGTGGTGGAGCAGGTGGATATAGAACTGCTACTAGCTTTCCTGTCTCAGCATCAACAGGCTATCCAATAACTGTAGGAGCAGGTGGTTCTGCTGGTGCTAATGGTTCAAATTCAGTTTTTTCTTCAATCACTTCAGCAGGTGGTGGTGTTGGAGACGGATTCACAGGAAGTGCTGGTGGTAATGGTGGCTCTGGCGGAGGTTGTGGCGGCAGAAATGGTAATGCAAATGGTGCTGGTGGTGGTTCTGGAAATACACCCCCTGTAAGCCCATCACAAGGTAATGACGGTGGAGATCGTGGTGGCGGTGGAGCTAACGCACTCTGCGGTGGTGGAGGTGGCGGAGGTGCTGGTGCTGTCGGTGGCGATAGTAGGAATGTCACATCTCCAGGAGATTTTAAAGATGGTGGTAATGGTGGTAATGGTTTAGCTTCTTCAATCACAGGTTCATCTGTAACAAGAGCAGGTGGCGGTGGAGGCGGTGGCGATATTGGCGCACCTGCTGGAGCTGGAGGCTCAGGTGGTGGCGGAGCAGGTAATGGTGGTGCCGCAGGGACTGCAAACACAGGCGGTGGCGGTGGCGGTGCAGGTAATAGTGTCGCAGGTCAAGCAGGTGGTTCAGGAGTTGTTATTACTAAAGAGCCATTTATAGGCGGCTCAAGCGTTTGGGATTTAAGAACTGTATTTAGAAAAATCAAAGCTGACGAATGGGTAAGCTAACAACAATCTATCTTTTAAAACATATCTAATTTATACTATCTTTTCAAGAGAGAGAAGATGAAAACAATTTATTTTTTATGCGGTTTGCCGAGGTGTGGAAATACACTTTTATCTTCTATATTAAATCAAAACCCCAATATTACTGCCACACAAAAATCTATAGTAACGGATATTTTAAATACCCTTGACCAATTAAAAGAAAAAGAACATTTTAGAAATTTTCCTGATTACGAATCTTTAGATAATTTAATAAAAGAATCTATACACATATATTATAAAAATTTAAAAAGCAATTACATTATTGACAGAAGCACATGGGGTACGCCTGGAAACGTAGAATTAATAAAAAAATATGTAACCTTAAATCCAAAATTTATTATTTTAGAAAGGCCTTATATTGAAATACTGGCTTCTTTTTCTAAAATAAAAAAATGGAAAGAAGAAAATATAGATCAAGAATGTTATTTTGAAATGACCCAAGGAATGACTGCACACTATTCATATGCAATAGATAATATATTAAAAAATAATTACGATCATATAAAAATTACTTATGATGAACTTACAAGCAAACCAAAAGAGTGTATAGAAAAAATTTATAAATTTTTAGAAATTCCTAAATACAAACATAGGTTTACTAATTTAGATCAATTAGTAATAAACAATATTCAGTATGATGATAGTGTGTTAGAAGGGATTCATCATGATGTTAAAGAAGATAAAGTGGAAAGAAATTATTACAGTATTGAAAAATATCTAACTAAGTCTGCTATAGAAAAATATAAAAATGTGAAGGTTTTATTTTGAATCTAAAATATTATTATTGGTACTTTCCATCAGTCATACCTGAAAGAATATGTGATGAGATTGTTCGTTATGGCAAAGAACAAGATAAACAAATGGCTCTTACAGGTAACGCTGAACTTAATAATCTTACCACATTAGATGTTAAAAACATTCAAAAGAAAAGAAAGTCTGATGTTGTATGGATGTCAGATAGATGGATATACAAAGAAATACAACCTTACATTTATCAAGCAAATGCAAACGCTGGGTGGAATTTTGAATGGGATTGGTCAGAGTCTTGTCAGTTCACTGAATACAAGAAAGGCCAGTTTTACGATTGGCATTGCGACTCTTACGAAGAACCTTATAACAATCCTGAAAATCAAAACATACATGGTAAGTATAGAAAACTTAGCATGACTGTATCTTTAACCGATCCTGATGAATATGAAGGCGGAGATTTAGAGTTTGATTTTAGAAACACAGACGAAGGCTCACAGCCAAGAGTATGCGAAGAAATTAGAAAGAAAGGTAGCGTGATTATCTTTCCATCTTTTGTTTGGCATAGGGTCAAACCAGTAACCAAAGGAATACGACACTCCTTAGTGTGTTGGAATTTAGGATATCCATTTAGATGATAGATTTTTTAATTAATTTATTTTTTGTATTATTATCATGCGGACTAGTTATGGCATGGTTTGATGAGCCACCAGGACCAAGAGAGATTTGATGATAGAAGAACTAAAAAATCCAGTAACTAAAAATTACAAAGATTTTAAAAAAATTTTACTATCTGATAAAATGCCTTGGTTTTATTATGATAAAACAGTTCCTGAATCTACTCACCAAGATATGCCATTCTTTAGTCATATTCTTTTGCGTAGACCTGATATAGGTACTGAAGAAACTCCAACGATACCTATTAGCAATATAGGTTCAACATATTTTGAAACAGCTTATTTTATTTTAAAAGAAATACTTGATTTCAATAATGTTAAATTTAATATTGTCTATCGTATGAATTTAAACTTAACTTTTCATACTGAAATCAAAACCAGTCAAGCTCATACTGATTTAGGGCTACCTCACAAAGTAGTAATTGTTTACTTAAATACAGTTAAAAATGGTAGGACTATTGTTTTAGATGAAACAAATCAAAAAAATTATTCAGAGCCAAAAGAAAATAAAGCTATTATTTTTGATGGTAAATATAAACATTATCAAGAAAGTCCTGGTATGTACGATCAAAGAATTGTTATGGTTGCCAATATTGGATAGGAGAAAAAATGAGTTTTAAAAAAGATAAATATCAAGTTATTAAAGGTGCTATATCAACAGAGTTAGCAGATTTTTGTTATCAATACTTTTTAAACAAAAGAGCAGTAGCAAGACATTTGTTTGATGAAAAATACATTTCACAATTTACTGAATACTTTGGAGTTTGGAACGATCAACAAATACCTGAAACGTATTCACACTATAGCGATATAGTTATGGAAACTTTATTACAAAAAGTTAAACCTATTATGGAAAAAAAATCAGGCGTAAAACTAACTGAAACCTATTCATATGCAAGAATCTATAAAAAAGGTGATGAATTAAAAAGACATAAAGATAGATACTCTTGCGAGATATCTACAACTATGAATCTAGGTGGCGATGATTGGCCTATATTTCTAGAGCCATCAGGTGAAGAAGGTAAAAAAGGCGTAGAAGTTAAGCTAGAACTAGGCGATATGTTGATGTATCGAGGATGCGATTTAGAGCATTGGAGAGAACCATTTAAAGGTAAAGATTGCGGACAGGTGTTTTTGCATTATAATGATGCTAGTGGCAAAAATGCCGAAAGTAATAAGTATGACGGTAGACCTATGATTGGATTGCCAGCATATTTTAAAAGAGGTTAATATGAAAAATGTATATTTAATTTTAGTTGGCTTATTTGCTACCTCATGTGCAACAGTAGGCTCTGTTATAGATGGCGGAAAAGAAATAGCCATGACTACAGTTGATACAACGGTAAAAACCGTTGGCTCTGTTTCAAGTGCAGCATTAAAAGATGTTAGTGGTGTTGTTAATACAGTGGCTGAAACTTACGATGGCGTAATTGATACAGTTGTTGAAAATATTGATGAACAAACTGACGAACTTCAAGATAAACCCGAGGAATCTAAATAATGGAAGTATTAATACCATTAATAATAGTAGCAGTAGTTTTGGCTTGGTCTGTAAAAAGATTTAAACCTGAACTTTGGAATAAAGTTACATCTAAACTCAAGAAGTAACATGTCTTGGTGGAAAAAAGTAGTACATTTTTTTACGCCTCTTAGTTCAACAGAACTACCCAATCCTCTTAAAGAGGAGATGGAAACCGTTAGAGCTAGGAATAAAAAAGGCAGGTATGTTGCTGACGATCCTAGCACTCCAAACGTAAACGAAGCTTATACAAAAGTTCCAAAAAAAAGAGGTCGACCTCGTAAGAAAAAATAATGTATGAGTATAGTTGCCAAGTCACTAGGGTGGTTGATGGTGACACTATTGACGCTGATCTGGATCTCGGTTTTAATATTCATCATAAGTGTCGCGTACGTTTATACGGTATTGACACTCCCGAGTCGAGAACTCGCGACAAAGACGAAAAGGCTAGAGGTAAGCTAGCTGCTAAGTTTTTACAAGACGCCATATCAAATGGCAAGCACGTCATCTTACAGACGCAATTAAAAGACTCTAAAGGTAAATTCGGTAGAGTTTTGGCATCAGTTATCGTAGATGGAATAGATATTAACCAGCAAATGATTGAAAAATATATGGCGGTTAAATATACAGGCCAAAGCAAACAGGATATTAATTTAGAGCATATGAATAATAGAGCTAAATTAATTGAACTAGGAGTTTATAAGCCAGATGGACAAGGAGCAGCAACAACACGATAAAATAATAGCCTGGTCGGCTATTGGTTTTTTAATAACTTTGGTTATTGGTTTGTCTGTAAATGCTAACGCTCAATCCTCTCAACAGTCTGGCACAGCTTGCGTCAACGGATCTCAATATTGCGAAAACAATAGTTTAGATACAGTCAATACGACTACAACCACAAATACCAACACAAATACGAACACTAATCAAAATACTAATACGAACACCAATACGAATTCTAATACTAACGTATCGACTAACACGAATAATTCGACCAATACAAATTCTAATACGAATGTTTCGACTAATTCCAATACGAATGTAAATAGCTCTACTTCAAATAACACCAATACGAATAACAACGTCAATACTTCGACCTCGACTTCTAACTCAACGGTTAATTCAACTGTTAATCAAAATGTTAACAATACAAATAATTCGACTTCGACCAGTTCTAATACGAATCAAAACACTAATATTAATCAATCGACTTCAGATTCTAACGTCAAAACTGACAACCGAAACGTCAACGAAAACAATTCTAGATCTGATAATACGAACCGAAATATTAACGAATCTAATTCTACTCAAACCATTAATCAAAACGTCAAGAGCAAAGCTCCTCCAGCCTCTGCGATAGCCCCAAGCATTATGTCCTATTCGCAAGATCTTTGTACTGTAGGACGCTCTGGTGCGTTCCAGGGGCAAGTATTCGGCTTCTCTACAGGAGCTACTGTTACTGACGAAAACTGCGAACGGTTAAAATTATCTAAGTATCTTTACGATACTGGTATGAAAGTGGCCAGCGTTAGTATTCTTTGCCAAGATGAAAGAGTATTTAAGGCTATGGAGATGGCTGGAACTCCTTGTCCTTACAGAGGCAAGATAGGCGCAGAAGCAACTTTGTCTTGGGCTGAAAACAAATCTAAAAGACCAGACGTTAAAGAACAAGAAAAGTTATTTATAAAAAAATGTACACATGATTCCAACCCTAACAGAGAAAAAATAAACAAAGATGTAGTGGGATTTGTTAAAAAAAGCTATACAAGAAAAACTAAAACTACTAGACAATGCAGAAAAGAATTCTATGCTACGCAGTAGCTAGTCTGTTATCCTTTAGTGTATATGGACAATACACTTATGAGTCAGGTCAAGATTTATACCACCTACAAACAAACGCTAACAACTTTGAGGGCGAGCTAGCATACGAGGTTTCTGATGATGGTATTAGCCCTGCAATTGACCTTTCTTTTGATTTTACTTTCTATGGCTCTACATTTAGCCAAGCAAGGATGGCAACGAACGGATGTTTGCATTTTGGGAATAGTGGTAGCTATTGCAATGACTATACTCCTGACCCTATTAACGGGCAACACACCTATACCATATACGCTTTCTGGACTGACTTAATTAGAGACTCTGATTCTCGCATGAAGTCTTGGGGTGACTCAAGCAAGATGATCTTTGGTTGGTACGACATGAGAGAGTACAACCGAGCATCAGACAACAGCTTTGAAATAATACTTTGGAACAATAACTCTTTTGATTTGCGTTACGGTCATTTAGATATTATCAATCATGATGTATTGATAGGAGAAGTAGGATCCAAAAAAGAAGATTCTTACACTTATTACTATCATGACGAATGCAATACAGGTACAACCAACACTTCTAGTTGCTACAATTACGATTGGAATAACTCAGACAAAAACCAAAATCTAGAAAATGGTGGATCTTTATATGGTGCAGGTAGTGGCAGCGGTATTGATTGCAGTAACCCTTTAAATGATTCTAGTTGTAGCGGATATTCAGATGCTTTATTAACCCAACAATGTAATATAAATTCTCTTTATGATGAGTCTTGCCCCTATTATTGGGACGCATACGATGATCAGCAATGCGATTTAGATCCTCAGTATGGGCCGTTCTGCCCTGGTTATACGCAACAAGAAG
>WLWG01002190.1_pt1 | contig 15394 bp, 11 predicted proteins | sample 6712871 | NCBI WGS metagenome assembly WLWG01 (sample SAMN12718693, study PRJNA515312) | sponge metagenome | isolation source: marine sponge | host: Mycale hentscheli | place: New Zealand: South Island, Marlborough, Capsize Point | collected 2003-05-01
CAGTACGCGCACCAACCGAGGAGTCAACTGGTGGCTCGTCTTCGGGGACCCACAGGGAGACTAGGTGGGGCGGGTCGGGCTCGAACCGACGACCACCAGATTATGAGTCCGGGGCTCACGCCCACTTCTAGGGGAAAAACCCCCCTACGTGTTTGGGCTTCCAGGGGGTAGCGCCTTATAGCGCCCCGTGGGAACGGGGGAATTTGGGGGAATTCGCCTGACCCCACCTTCTCCATGAATGGCCCTCAATCGATAGTTGACGCATCGTCGCTTGGTTGCGTGACGGAGACCTGATCACACTTGAACATCGCCCCACACGGTGCGTCAATGGGGACAGCGCTCGTCCAACCAACGGCATGGTCCTCAGACCCCGGAGCTTTTCCGGCCCCCTGAGATCTAAAGGTGGACAACTCTGATTGTCATGTGATGTCTTGCTCCGGCTTATCTGGTTGAGTGGGGGTCGATGGCAACGCTGGCGTGGTGACGGCAGGCGACTGGGCAATGGCTCCCGGGCCCTTCGAATTGAAGGCTTGAACGGTGAACACGTATCGCGTGCCTGGGCGCAAATTTTGTACCACGCAAGTCAGCGCCTTCTTCTTTGTGCACGTTGATCCCTGGGGGCTCGACCGAACGACATAGCGCTTGACGGGCAAACCACCTTTGGATGCTGGCGGCTTCCACGTCACTCGGGCGCTCGACCCTCCTACGACTCGAGCTTTGACGTTTTTCGGCTTTCCCGGCCCCGCCAATGGTCGAGCAACCCGAGAAGGGTCAGAGGTGGGGCCGGCGCCATGCACGTTGTACGCAGTGACGGTGAACGTGTAGTCGGTTCCGTTCTTGAGACCCCGCACCGTGCAGGTCAATCCACCCGGCGACTCGCACACAGCTCCGCCGGGGTTGGCCACGGCGACATAGCGATCGACTACGGCGCCCCCCGTCTTCGGAGGAGCAAGCCAGGACACGTCGGCTTTACCTTTTCCTTTAAGGAAAACTTGAACATTTGTGGGTGGGCCCGGTGGCCCAACGGGAAACACCGGCTCACTAGGTGTTTGCGCTCCTACGCCACCGGGGCTTTCAGGGGTGACGACAAAGGTGTACCCCGTTCCTTCTTCTAGATTTGGGATGGTGCAGTTGTTCGCGGATGTGACGCACTCGCTCGTGGCTGGCACGCTCCCTACGCGATACGTCAAATCGGAACTCCCCGGTGCCCAGTTTGCGGGGGTGTCCCACGACAGCACCGCGGTGTTTCCCGACAGCGCAACATTCAAAGCCGGAACAGGATCCGGTATAGAGCAGCAAGGAACGACAGGGGAACTCCAATAGGGGCCAACGAGGCGCTCGCCCGAGCCTCCATCCCAATTTGTATATCGGGAGCGAGTGAAGAAGGCGACAGTGTACGTCGCACCGTTGGTCAGGCCCGTCAAAGTGCACTCCTGCATCCAGCTTGGAGCAGAGCACGTGGCCGTGCCCGGATGAGAGGAAGCCTCCATCGTGGTGTCCATCCACTGCCCAGCGCTCCAGGTCACTTTGATGCCGCCCGGAACAGGCTGTACACCGAGTTGGAGGTACGCGTCAGACTGAGGAACAACGGAATGAGCTGGAATCGCACTCGTCATTCCCGCGACAAGCACGAGGATGATCGATGCAAGAAGGCTTTTGACGATCATGCGAGGTCCTGACTCTCCTGTGTGCGCGGGGATGTCATCGTTTGTTCCGATCTCCTCAGTCAACTGATTCCTTAGAAATGAAGCGTCTACGAAAGTGAAGCTTCTGGTTTCTCTGAAGGGGCTGGTGCCGGTTGTGGCGCGTTTGCAGGACGATTGATTTTTGTTCGTGCGCTGAGACCAAGCCCGTTGCGATTACGGGCTGTGACCTCAACGGTGAGGGTTGAACCTGGATTCGGCGACTTGATTGTGCAACTTCTTGACTTCGTTTTGCACACTTGAGTATCTGATGTACGGATAACGTATCCGAGGATTTTTCCGTCACCGGAGCGTTCAGGCTTCTTCCACTTTACGATTGAAGAGTTCCCAGCTACTCGAGCGTTTACATTGCGAGGAATCGAGGGAGTTGCGTCGCCTACCTCAAATAAGTTCACTTGAATCAAATTTGAGTAGATGAGAGTTTGCTCCGTGTCGACGCCGTTACCATCATCCTGATCGTTCGTTGTGTTGTTCTCCCAGTTCCCTCCGCAGAGTGAAGCGCGAGAAGTTTGGAGAAGGTATTTCCCCTTTTTCTTTCCTCGAAAGATGAAGACTTCTGGCGCCAAATCACCAGAGCTGTCACCTGGGGCTTCAGCCAGCTTTTTCCCGTCAAAGAAGACACCTGAGGTGACCATGTTTCGACATGGGCTTCTCTCAGGATTCTCGAGTGTCGCCTGTACTGTCAGATTCACACCCGATTGCGCGGCGACCTCATCCGGTTGAATTCTTTTCCCATTAGCGTTTCTGAGGGTCAACGTGTACCTGAAGCCGTGACTGCGAAGCGTGGAGACACCCTTCACCCACTTTGTCTCATCCACGTACTCCTCATCCCCGTAGACAGGGCCGCCGTCGGCCTCTTCTTCTGTTAGCCACTGCGCTAATGGAACAGGTTCTACTTCCGCGCGTAGGGGTGCCGTTGATGACAGGCCGATGGCGATCACAATGCAGACGCCGCTGGAGATCACTCGGCGCAGGGATGTGACGGAATTTCGGCCAACCCCGTAATCTCGGCGGCTGAGGAGTCGGTGTTTATGCGGCATGGGGAGACCATAAGCCGGGTTCTAGGCGCCCAAGGGCTCTTGCGACATTCGTGCCTAATTTGTTCCAGGCGTGCTTGGCCATCGAACTCGACTGGCATGCTGGAGAGTCAGAAACGGGCAGTTAATCCTTGACTACGGCCCCTTGGGCCGGAACTGCCCCAGTTAGGATCCTGCGGCAGAAGGGGGGCACTCATTCATGTCTGGTGACGCTCGTGAGCCGCGATCACTCCCGGCTGTCCCGCTGGAGCCACTTCGCGACCGGGACCCAAGGTCCCTGGGGTCATTTCGGCTTTTGGGCCGGCTGGGGGCTGGGGGCATGGGGGTTGCCTTCCTAAGCGAGTCCGACGGTGACTGGGCCGTCGTCAAAGTGATCCGGCCTGAATTGGCGGAGGACAGGGGTCAGCGAGCTCGGATCTCGCGTGAACTTGAGGCAATGAAACGAGCCGCTGGGCCATTCACTGCCAACCTCCTCGAAGAGCAGCTTGACGAGGACCCGGCGTGGTTCGCCATGGAGTTCATCCCAGGAACAACTTTGACGCGTCGTATCGACGATGCGGGACCGCTGTCACCCGAGGCCTTGGAAATATTAGGGACCGAGCTGGCCCATGTTCTTGAGCACATCCACTCTGCAGGAGTGGTTCACCGTGATCTCAAGCCAAGCAACGTGATGCTTTCACCAACGGGGCCGAAGATCATCGACTTCGGAATAGCCGATATCGCCGACAGCACGCAATTGACAAAGACCGGATCAGTGATGGGCAGCTCGGGATGGCTAGCGCCTGAGCAAATAACAGGTGATGAGGTAACCACGGCCACCGATGTGCACGCTTGGGGTCTTTGCGTGCTGTTTGCGGCAACTGGTGAGTCGCCATTTGGAGGAGACACTGCGTCCTCATCGATCTACCGGGTGCTTGAAAGCACCCCAGAGTTACCTGACCGGCTGAAGGAGCCATTAAGGGCACTCGTCAAGGGCGCCTTGAGTAAGCAAGCCCGTCACCGTCCGTCTGTTGCGCAACTCCTCCTGACTTTGGACCCACCGCCACCGCCACCTCCACCGCCACCTCCACCGCCACCTCCTCCGCCACCTCCACCTGGGGATGCAGGGGGCGTCGATGGTTCGGCGGGTGCTAGTGATGCTGCGTCTTCGGCACCGCCTTCTCCTGCGGTATCGCAACCTCAGGCAACGAGTGGCGCTCAAGCGAAAAGTTCATCTGCCCCACCGGTGCGGAGGGTCCGCAGACGTCACCTCGTGGTCGTGACCGTTATCGCAGTGCTTCTGGCTTGTGTCGCCGCTGGGGTAGCAATCTCAACTCTTGTGCAACAAGACGATGAAGTCGCAGGTGATGAAAACCAGACAACCAGCTCAAGTCAGGCTAAGGAGTCACCATCCAGTGAGGTTTCACCTTCTACGTCACCGTCAGCATCACCCTCGCCTGCGTCCGCCAGTGAGGAAACCGCTGTTGAACCTACCCCTGAATTGACCTATTCGGTTTGGGTGGACCAAGAGGATCCGATCCCGGATCAGATCGTGAAGAACTCACTGTCGTGGAATGTGGATCTGTGCTCAACAGATCTCGATATGGCCAAGAAGCGAAATAGCCGAAAGATTGCGCTGTCGCTCAAGGTAGATGGGAAGTGGGAGGTTCAGCCAATTCCCGCTCAAACAGAAGTAGGCGAACGGTGCGGCGAGGACAAGATTCACATCACCATGCCCGTCACCGAACCAGCACCCAGCGAGGATCTCGTTGACGGCGGTTGGGGGGCATGTGCTGACTACAGAGTTGAGCTGCCTGAGACGAAGAATTTTGCGCAGACAAAAGTAGATATGTGTGTGCGAACTCGCGTTGACCAGGCATCCGAGGATCTTTCATGACGTGGTTTGTCTTCTACTCCGGGCGGCGAGTTGCTGCGGTGCCAGGCGTTGCCGTTCGGGTGGGTCGCGGTTCTGAATGTGATCTAGTCATTGATGAGCGGCGGATTTCTCGGGTGCATTTGGAGATACTCGTTGACGGGTCGGGGATCTGTCAGATTCAAGACACCTCATCCAATGGAACTTTCCAAGTGGACGGGGAAGTCTCGATTGCTTCGATCTCGCAGACCACCTGTCTGGCTCTTGGTGGCGCGGACGGACCGGTGGTTGTTGTAAGCGACGATCCCGCTCTGGACTGGGCAGAAGAGCTGAGGAACTTCCAGGTAGTTCTGAACGACGCGGCAGGGTCCGAAGTTGTTGAAGGCGCTGCTGGTATCCCAACACTCGACGGCGTTATCCGGATGGGGCGAGCCAAAGACAACGACGTGGTGCTCCATGGAGCTTTGGCCTCGGCGTATCACGCCCACCTCCGCCGAGATGGTGGTCAGCTCGAAGTCATTGACCTCGCGTCCGAGCGCGGAACTTTTGTCAACGGAGCTCGGGTCTCACGTGCTCAATTGCACGAAGGGGATCAATTGACTATGGGGGGCTCCGCATTTGCGGTTACGGCTGACGGCTCCCTGATCACCCAGGCGAACAACTCAGGGCTTTCACTTGAGGCGAAGAATCTCACCGTCCAGATCGGTGCAGCAACGCTTCTCGATGATGTCTCGTTCGTACTGCCAGCCAGAAAAGTGCTGGCTGTCGTGGGCCCATCGGGATCCGGAAAGTCAACACTGCTGGGAGGGCTGACGGGCTTCACCCCGGCGACCCAAGGCAGCGTGCTTGTTGGCGGCCGGGACCTTTACGCCGAGTACGACGATCTTCGTTTCCAGGTCGGGTTAGTTCCGCAATCGGACCTCGTGCCGGCGCAACTGAAAGTCCAAGATGCTCTGGAATACGCCGCGCGGCTTCGATTCCCCCGGGACACCTCCGCGCAGGACAGGGCGACGCGGGTTGAAGAGGTGCTGAGCGACTTGTCGCTCACACCGCGCGCTGGTCTTCGCATAAATCGGCTGTCCGGCGGGCAACGAAAGCGCGTCAGCGTTGCCCTGGAGATGCTCACGAAACCAGCCTTGCTCTTTCTTGATGAGCCGACCTCCGGTCTCGATCCGGGACTGGACAAGCAAGTGATGGTGCTATTGCGAGAACTTGCTGATGCAGGACGAACAATCGTTGTCGTCACCCACTCGGTGGAGAATTTGGCACTTGCTGATTACTTGCTCGTTTTGGCGGCAGGAGGCCACATTGCCTACTTCGGCCCACCCGAGAAAGCACTCGAATACTTCAACGTCCCGGACATGCCCTCGGTGTTTCTCGCGCTCGAAGGGACCCCAGGCCCCCAATGGGCGAAGCGTTGGGGTGCAACAAAACGTAATACCGGTACCCAAGACGTATCTGATGCGGCCAGCTCAGGCACACCGGCTACCGCAACCGAGCAGGCCACTAAGCCCCGCGTCTCAAGACCCCGAGGTTCACTTTCGCAATTCCTCACCCTCACGTCACGCAACATAAAAGTCATTGCCGCGGACCGAACATATTCCGCTCTACTTCTAATCCTTCCCCTGGTCCTTGCCGCAACCGGAATCCTCGTCGGATCCGCCGCCGGCCTGGGGTCATCAGATGACCCACCGTTCCTAAACCCTGAATCCCGCCTACTACTCATGGTGCTCGTACTCGGGTCAGTGTTCACAGGAGCGGCAACATCAATCCAAGAACTCGTCAAAGATCGCGTCATCTACCAACGAGAACGCGCCGTGGGTCTATCCCGCTTCGCCTACATCAGCTCCAAAGCACTGGTCCTTGGTGTTATCTCCGCACTGCAGGGCCTCGTGTTCGCCTTGCTATCCCTCATAGGCCGACCGGGGCCTGATGACCCACTCGTCCTGCCAGGAACGCTGGAAATCGCTGTAATCGTTTCGGCGGCCACGGTGGCCTCATGCATGCTGGGTCTTATTCTCTCTGGTCTTTTGTCTAGCAGGGACGCCGCATTGCCGGCACTGGTCATCGCGACGATGGTTCAGGTTGTCTTCTCAGGATCCATTCCTTTGCGCTTCGACAAGCTTCTGGACTACGTCGGATGGGCGATGCCTGCCTACTGGGAATTCAAAGCAATGGCCGCATCCATCGGTCTTGACACGCTTCTGGGCAACCCCGGAGAGCCCACGTGGCCTCACGAGACTGGAGAGTGGTGGCTCTCGTTGGGCGTTCTTGCAGCCATGACATTCATTTTTGTCGGATTCGCGATCTGGGTTGCTGGCCGACACGATCCAGGCCGAAAGCGGAAATAGATTCTTTGGGCCATCAGACAGTCACAGCCGTACTGGGAGTGATCAGATGAGGGAATACATCACACGGAAGGGAAAGGGCTGCGCATGACGCGACTTGTGAAGCTCCTCACAGGAGTTCTCTGCCTGACATTTTTAGCTTCCGGCGTGCTCATCAGCCCTTCTACTGCGAGCAGTTACCCCACTCTGAAGCCCGTGTACCGCGCCTTGGCCAATGATGATGCTCGGGAAGCGGCCAGCGTCTACTCCGAAGCTGCTGCCATTCGGAAAGACGTGAGAAACCTGACGAGTCAATACATCCGCGACTACGGGGATCGCCTATCTGCGGCTGAACGTGCAGAACTAAAAAATGCTCAAAAACAAGCAGACCTTCGACTCTCAAGGCTCGTCGCTGCTTCCAAGAAATATCGCGGAGCAGTGAGAGCGGGAGCGAAGCCGTACAAGGTCAAACGTGCTTGTAGGAATCTTGAAAACGCGTGGAAGCAAGGGAAGAAGCAATCGGAAATTTCGACGAAGTCCGTTCGGCAGATCCTGGAGCCGAAACTATCGTTCCTCGAAAAGCTGAGCGCCCTCAATGAACTCAACGAGCAGACGGCGAGATACGACGATCTAGGTGATCGCATCAACAAATTGGCCAAGACCTGCAGGTGATTCCACAACCGTGTGAGTCCGAACTATCCGTACCTGATGCACGAACGTGGTCGATGGTCCCCGTACCTCGCTTCCCGCTTGATGGAGTGAAGTACTCAGACGGCATCTTTGCGGTTAGAGAATCGAACCTTCCCCGTCGTGGGGCATGAGCTTCACTACCTCCGGCACCCAGATGTGGGGGAAAATTGGGGGAATTCTCGATCGGCCCGAAATCCAGTGCGGATCGCGGCGTCCGGGAAAGCCCCTGATCACGCGGGTTTGAGGTGGTGGGGCGGGTCGGGCTCGAACCGACGACTACCAGATTATGAGTCTTCAAAGACCCGAGACACAGGTGTACTAACACTCCCAGGAATGGACTGTTTTCCCCGTGGAATCGCTCATCCACAGGACAGGAGTGGACACGCGCGGACAGTCCCAAACTGCCTCAGAACGTGGTCCCCGTTAGCAAAAACGTTAGCAAAAAAGCCGAAGCGGCCGCCCCGTAGATGTGGGGCGACCGCTCCGAAATAAGGGACAGACGGAACTACTTCTTGGCGATGAACGTGTACTTCCCGCTCTCCTCAGACTCCTTATCCAGCCAAATGACGGTGCACTTGCCTTCACCGTTGAACTTCGCCTTCACGGCGCCCTTCTTCGTCTCATACACCGCACACACGTCATCACTCTTGTCTGAGACGCTCCACTCATAACGGTCCTCCAAGTACGAGCGTGCTTGGTTCGGGTCCGTAATGACGTAGGTGTCGCCGACCTCGACGCGCTTGCTCTTCAACGCCGCCTTATACGCGTCCGGGTCATACTCCAACACGTACGTACGAGCAGGCACGGTGTCGATGTAGGCGTTCGCTCCCGACAGGCCAGAGAACAGCACGCCGCTGGCGGTGAACTCCTTCATGCCCTCTGTTTCGGGGATGAAACGCCACTCCGCGACACCATCGACAAACTCCACGCCGGAGTAGTCCTCACCATCAACGCGGATAACCGCCGTACCGTTCGTCGGCTGAGAAGGAGCATTCCCGTCCGGACGCCACGACGCGTACGCGTACATCGTCACCGGCACGCCCACCATCGCGTACCTCTGTCTCATCGCCCCTATCGACTAGCGAATCAGCTTCATGGAACGAACCAGAGATCTGATCTGAGATCGGGTCATCCCACTTGCCTCAATGTGGACCCATGGGCCCTTGGCGCCGCCAGCCGCAGGCAACTGGCCGTCCACGTTATAGAGCGCCTGGCTAGCCGGACAGTTTCCGACAGCCGGCTCGGGCTGACCATCGGGCGTAGTCAGGCACCCCTGGTAGTACGCGGTGAACTTCTTCCCCGATACTTTAAAGGTCCACTTTGCCTCGGGTGCGTCCCCAGCGCTCGGGTCTTGCATGCACTGCCTGCTTGGAGCCTGGTACATCAAGACACCTACATTGGGATTACCCCCATTGCCCTGAAGTGATGTCGAAATAGTCCACTGTCCGGCACAGATGGTTTGCATGTCGCTTGACAACGGTGGCTCCCCTTCCGGCTGCAACCCCGATCGTCGGACTCCTTTCGACGTAGGTGCGTAAACCGCATAATCTGCAGCGCTTGCTGCTAGGGACCAAAAGTCTTTGGCCTTCGCGTAGTCGTACTCCTCTGCCGCACTAGCTGCCCCGGCTGGAACGCCAAGACCTGCTAGTAACAGAGCCAGGAAAGAAAAGGCGCCCAAGAATTTCCGCATGACTATCTCCCTACGTTGGGCCACGACCGTAACGAGACCGCAGCTTGGCAAAGCCTATGGCTAGTCGATGTTCAGTTTTGGCTTCGTGACAATGAAGTTGGACTCTCCCTCCTCGGCGAGGTGTTCGCAAGCCCAACGATCCACATCTCGGCAGAGTGAGGATGGTCGCGTTTCACCGGGGAAATACTGGTGGGGCGGTTCGAGCCCGACCCGCCAGAGATCCCATGACTCGTTTTCGCTCTTGATCCGTAGCTGCCTACGTCTCGGGGCAAATTCTTCGCACCCAAGAGGTCGGCGCCCGTTCGACTATGTCACCCTGCGTTCGAATACATGGCTGCGGAACCTTGAAATGTCCCCTAACGCACTTTGTAGCTTCGACTGATCTGCACGGGGTTCCAGTTTCCGTTTGCGTCGCGGGCTGCGCTGCCTTGAACTTTGCATTTTCCTGGACCGCGAAGGAGTAAGCGGGTTGCGCCCTTAGGCGTTGTCTCAAGCACGCAAACTTTCTTCTTTCCTGCGAGCGTCTTCCACTGGATCGGCATTCCAGCGTTTGTGCCATTGAGGGAGTTAGTTTCTAGGTGCACTGTTTGCCCGCGCCGCAACGTTCCTGATGGGCGCGGATCCAGACGAGGTACTTGATTTCCTGGCACGGCGGTTACGTAGTACTTGACTTGCTGATAGGACGGTAGGTAACCCTGTCCACCGGCGGCATCTACTCCTATCACGCAACTACCGGAGCTAGCGTTCACTTGCAGAGTGTTGTTTGTTGAGTCGGCTGTGCACGGGCCCGGTGCGCTTACGTACGGTCCATTGATTGGTCCCCCAGATGGAGACGTCATTGATAATTTCGCGGTAGTTCCGTACGGAACCTCATAGCGACCTCCATTTGCCCAGGCCGTTGTCACGCCATTCAGGTTCACCTCCGTTGAGATCACATCCTGCTGACCTACGGCCTGCGAATACGTTAAGAAATTGCTTGGCCTCGATATGAAAGCCGCGTTCAGGAATACATCTTCACCGTAGGTAAGTGAAAACCCACCCATGTTGGCGGGCGTTCCGCCGGGATTCCACGCAGTACCGTCCATTGACCACCAGCTCATGGGGTCCATATCCGGGCCTGGCTGAACTCCAACAAAGCGCCCTTGGCCGAAAGCCAACGACGCTATTTGATTACCCGGACCAACAGAGCCACCCGGAAACCATTTCTGACCGTCATTCGACCACACTGACCCGGGTCCGAAAGCGTCTACGGCTACGAAGCGCCCGTTACCGAATTCCAATGTTCCCGCTGCATTGAATTCGGACGGCAAAGATTGGCTACGTTGCCATGAAGATCCATCAACCGATGTATAGGCGGTGGCATCATCGTCTGGTCCGATTCCCATCGCGACAAAAACGCCGTTTCCAAATGCAAGCCCGTACAAGTCATCCGACATTGAAGCGGGGTTCCACGAGGCTCCATCCGCACTCCACATTGTCACGGTGTTGCCTTCATTTCCATCTTGAGCTACCGCTACGAAGCGACCATTGCCGAAAGCGATAGGACCCCAGGATTGGACAGCCGGTGCCGGCCCTCCTTGCTGCCATGTCCGCCCTAGATCATCGGACCACATCGTGGCCTGTGACTCGGAGGCAACCGCGACGAACCGATCATTACCGTAGGCGACGCCTTGGACGTTGCGGCTGTCTACCGTTGTAGCAATACCACCGGGGTACCAATCAATTCCATCGGGTGAGAAGGCGGTCGCATCTGATCCGTCTGCAAGAGCGACAAAAACGCCACCCCCGTAAGCCACTGCCATCCATGTTTCCGTGCTTGGAAGTGTCCGAGTCTCGAACCACGCGTCTCCACCAGCGGCGAGGGCACTAGATGCCCCCGATCCCGCCAGGACCAATCCGACCAGTGTGATTGCAGACACGAAACCTTTTCCAAGCCTGGACATGGATTCCCTTAGCTCAAGACATCCGGTGCTTGCGCCCGGAGTGAATGCGACCCGCCGGTCCTCCTGTCCCAGACTCTCTTGGTGGCGGGCTTGCAGGCTATCTCACTCGGTAGTGACGGATTACCTTGAACGGGAGGTACGTGCCAGCTACTGGACTGGCGATGCCTCGCACAGTGCACTTCCCCTTCTTCTCAGCTTTCAGTTTCACCTGACCAGATGACGGAAACTTCAATTTGCACCGCTTCTTTCCTTTAACGACGCGCCATTCCACAGCGTTGCCGGCGTTTGTTGTTCCTGGTGCTGGTTGCAGAACAATTGTTCGACCCTTGTTGAGTCGAGATGAGTTGGGAACCGGTGACGGGAGTGTTTGTGCTTGCGGCTGCACAACGACGGGTGTCGGTGGGGCAGTGGGAGTCAGAGTCATCGTGTTTGACGATCCGACTTCTGTGCCCTGCGTGTCGTAGTTCAAGGCATGCAGAAGAACAGCGCCATTTGATGCAGAGAACGTCACAGTCGCGGACGATGCGCCCACCCCTACTTGCGCTGTTTGACCAACTTGGCGCCCATCACCGAACAGTTTTACCGTGCCAGCAGCAAGACTGCCCGTGATTGTGTAAGCAACGCTCGTCCCAGCCTCAGCAGATGTGGGGCCAGACAAGATCAACGCCACTGGGGCAACCGGTTTAGGGGTGTTGGGCGTCAAGGTCACCGTGTTGGAATATGCAACCGGGTTGCTGCTTGAGTCGTAGTTAATTGCCTGTAGCTGAGTCGTGGCCTTTGACGCGTTGAATGAAAAAGTGACGTCTTGTGTACCCAGGTCGACCGGTACTGTATTAGCGACGGTACTGCCCGTGCTGCTATCAATCAGGCTCACAGTTCCGAGGTTCAGAGATCCCGAAACCTTGAAGGTGACGCTTTCTCCAGGATCAGCCTTGGTCGGCCCATTGAGCGCCAACGTAGTGAGTTGAGCCTGTTCGTCAGCCACTGTCACGGGCCCGACCGCGACTGACACACCGGCTACCACAGTTAGCGCTACTACAGCCGAAACGATAGGCCTTTTCGAGGCCTTAAGTTTGTACACGAAGCCTCCTTAGTCATTTTCATCTACGAGCAATCAATATCGCCGTTGATCAGCACGCGGCCTTTACTGGTTCGCTCGTAGGGGCCAGCAGCCGACTGAGTGGGCTGAGTCCACGACAGGATGGAGCGCGTTGGCTTGCCACTCACGTCTTTGTCTTTAACGGTGCTCAACCGAATGGTGAGGTTCCATTCTTCTGCCATCGAAGAGCCCTCTGCTTCCCAGCAGACTCGTGCTCGCTTAGCGTTCTTCGCTCGCTTGCGGCTGACTTTCTGACCTGCGGTCTTGCCCTTGTACTGCGTAACTGTCACGGTCGCGGCATCTATAAACCCGAATTTAGGGTTGGAAATAATGAAATATCCCGGGTTAATCGTGCCACCCGGAAATTCGAAAGATGCCTTGTCGTTCTTGATTTTCGCTGTACTGGTGGCATCGGGTAGACCCGAGTAAGACACGGTGCAGCCTTCGCAGTCGTATCCGACGAAGTTGACAGTCAAAGTAAGTGAGTCGGCACCGTAAGCAGGGGTACCAATCCCGAAGCTTGATAGGGCAAAAACTGACGCTGCTGCAACTATTAACTTCTTCACGTACGCAGTAGAGCACACATGACACCCTTTGGTGGCGCATTGCCATTTCATTCGAAGAATGGAGCACCGCGCCTGGGTGCCACAACCTGTTTCCCCTCAAGAGCGCACAAGGGCCTTGCCATCATGGGAATAATGATGGGGAGATTCTAAAACTCCGAACCTAGGGAGATTTTGAGACAGGCATCCCACATTCCTGGCAGAAATTTGCCTCTTCCGCAACGTGCCCCTCACAGCCCATCCACTCCATTGGGACCCCCGCAGCACCTATCTGCCGATAACCCACTTACCCATTAATCAGACCCCTCAATGCACGTAGCTCCATCGATTGACCGGCCCAACGCAATTAGGGGACATCCAGACGCGGATACGTACATATTTATGGTCGCCCGCTTTAAATCACCCCGGGTCGAACGCCTACGCCTCGGGCTCGGAAGCACTCATGGATGTGCTTCGCATGTGTCCAGTCTGAGTGACCGTCCAAGAGGGAGGATCTGCTGATATGCGCCTGTGGATAACTCAAAGTCGTTAGCAAATTCGTTAGCAAGCCCAACCCTTCACTCAAATGCGAAGTGAGGATGGTCCCGTTTCACGGGGGAAATAGTGGTGGGGCGGGTCGGGCTCGAACCGACGACTACCAGATTATGAGTCCGGGGCTCACCCCCACTTCTAGGGGGAAATCCCCCTACGCGTTCGGGGTTTGCTGGGGGTGGCGCCTCATAGCGTCTCGTGGGAGTGGGGGAATTTGGGGGAATCCATCTGGCTTTCAGGAAGTCCTGGCTCAGTTGTCGTTGAGCCGTAGACGGACAGGAGCCCTTTTCTCAGCTGACGGCGCCTGTGTGCGTGACAAGTCTCTAAAACAAGGTTGCGGTCGTGTAGTGAGTGCCTTGTTGATCACTACTGATCTCATCTAGGGCCAGGTAGGCAGTAACAATGTCCCGACGCGACAGGGACTTGTGGGCCGTGTTTTTATCGTCGAGAAAGTCAAAATTCAGCTTCGTGAAAAGATCGCGCAAGCCGTCTCTCTTCCCCCGCACGAACCAGTAGCTACCCTTTTCGATCTCGTCAACATCTCTCGGAAGGAAATTTGAACCGACTTGCGCAATTGCAAAGTCGTAGTGGGCCCGTAGGTCGGCTAGCTCCACGGCGCTGGTTCGAGATAAGTGGGCGTGCTTCAGTTCAAAGTCGTGATGGTCATTCGGGGGTAATTCCAATTCACGTAGGGATGAGCGCTTTTCCCAAACCTGAAAGACCGCTTTGACCTGAACTGGGGAGCCGTCCGGTTTCTGAAAATCCTCAACATCATCCGACGACAACAGATGGAAGTTGCGGGGTACTCTGTTTTGAAATGTGTACTTCTTAAAGCTTCGAGGCAAGATAAAGGCCACTACATCAGCGAATGAGCAAGCCTTCTTCAGGAATAGGACCGCTAGTTGGGCGCGTTGGCCAAAGGGAGGATTCCCAATGACGAGTGTTTGGCCAGGTCCTGCCTCCGGGGCCCTCCATTCGAGGAAGTCTTGCCGAATGAGGTCGTCTCGAGGAGGGTCAATGTCGATACCGTGACGTGTAGCAGTGGGAAGCTTGTCAAAGAAGGCTCCCGCACCCGCGCTCGGTTCCACGATGACTGAAAAGTCTTCCAGAGCAAAATGCTGGGAAATTCGATTGAAACAACGTGCTACGACCGCCTCTGTGGTGAAGAACTGTTCATGGACAACGGTGCGCTTCGTGCTCATCTCGAGGTGTCCAATTTGAATTGAATTGTTGCGTCTTTCCAGACGGCCAAACTCAGACTGTTCGCCACAATTGGGCCGGAGCGGATCTGAACTGCAAGGATTGAGGAGCCTTTCTTTTGTCGGATTTCAACTTCACAATCGGGAACCAACACTTTACGAAGTTTAGAGTACGTGTCTGACAAGAAACTATTTTGAATCTCTACCATCGTGCCTTTCTCATCGGCAACGGCGTTAAGCGTCAAGATGTCGTTGTCCATCCCAAGTACGAACTTAAATCCCTGAAGGAACTGCCTCCACGACACCCCAGCGCTCGAGCCCACAGAGTTCATGCCGCGAACGAACATCTGCTCATAGAGTTCAGCAAACCTGTGTTCGGGTGTGAAGCCTCGTGATTTGATGAAGAACTGGCCAACTTCCTTCCTCCGGAGGGGATTGTTGACCTTCGCTCCTGGCTTGTTCTTTCTCTTCTGATACTCGGCAACAAATGCCTGACCGTCCGACGAGGCGTAGAACTCACGAGATGCACGCTTAAAGTCCGCCAAGAGTTTCAAGAATTCGCGACCTGGCTCTCCAAAGAAATCCAAAAGAGCTTCGTCACTTACCTTTTCCTCATTCAAGAACATCCGCGTCAGGCTCGCTCGTCCGCCCTTACTGCCGAGGCTGCTTGGTCTGCGACCGTACGCCTTCAAGCTGATCGGAACAACAAAGACGTCCGCTTCACTTCGTATTGTGACAACAAGGTCGGCGCTACTACCAC
>WLWG01002192.1_pt1 | contig 15382 bp, 16 predicted proteins | sample 6712871 | NCBI WGS metagenome assembly WLWG01 (sample SAMN12718693, study PRJNA515312) | sponge metagenome | isolation source: marine sponge | host: Mycale hentscheli | place: New Zealand: South Island, Marlborough, Capsize Point | collected 2003-05-01
CGAAAAGCACCCTTCTCAGTAGCATAGGGAGTACCATCTGCTCTAGGAAGAGTGCCGAACCCATGACCCCATTTGTCAGAGCATACGATAGCAAGCATCTGACAGGTCTCTAAGGGCATCTTGACGATGTGCTTGTCAGGGAGAACCCTGGCAGACTCCCAAGGACTGGGAGAGGTCACAAAGATATTCATAACAATTTAGATAATGAAATCGCTAGTAGGAATGTCAACATTATAACCACATCCCATGACTTTGTCCTAATGAAGTAAGGAATCGAAATAAGATCAGCTATGAAGTGTGTTGTAACTCCAACCATCACATTAACATGGAGGACAATAAAATAGGCAATGATCACCAGACCACTACCTACAATCCTCATACAAATATCAACCGAAGGTCGAGTCAGGTTCAAGTGCAATATAGTAGGTGACATCTTGGTTTTGATTGATGAAACGGGAAAGGAGTTTCTCAGACACAACTACATCGTAGTTACCAGGAACAATCTTCAGATTTTCTTCTTTGAAGTTGAATACAAACTCAAGATCAGTCTCACCAACAACAATCTCAAAGTAGTTTGAAGTATCGTTCTTCTTATCTCGTGCAACAAGTTTGATTACACCAGATTCACCAATAACAGAAATGTCAGGGACCTGATAGACAGATGCTGCCTTCTTGAGTTGTTGAAGGTCTTCAGCCTTCATGATAAAGCACACATCCTCGGAAGGAAGTGAAATCTCCTTTTCAGGAGGTGCAACGATCACAGATGGATCTGCGAAGAAGAACTTAGAACGTCTTTTTCCCTCACGGATAACAACATACTCATTGTTCTTGAAATCCAACTCAGGACTCTGGTGGAGACTCAGTCCATTGAGGAACTGATTAAGGTCATAGATACCAAAATCTTTTGGAAACTCTTCACTGATGTTTGCTTCAACCAGAATGTTCTTCATCACTGAGATGGAACGCAATTTGGTTCCCTGTTTAAAAAGGATCGATTGATTGATAGAAGAGAAGTTCTTCAGAAGGTTTACAGTGTTTTCACTCAGTTTCATGTTCATTGATTGTAGGTCTCAGATTGGGTGTTCTTGTCATTGAAGTACATCAGAAGTACAGCATAATGCATAATCTTCAGAATGTCACGTCGTGCGGTTCCCTTCTTATCATATCGGGATGCATATTTGAGGATGTTACTACGACAGAAAGCTTCACCATCACCACAAGATTCGATAAGATCTAGAGTTTGAATCTGATCAGAAGAATAGTGTTGATTATAAGTATCCGTGATGTATCCTGTGAGTTCCTTGAGAATCTCGTTCTCATTGTACTTCCACTGTTTTTGTGCTGGAGAGTTCAGATTGACATTGTTCAGGGTAATGTGATCATCACCCATTTTACCAGGTACTGAGGAAGACCCAAATGTAATTGAATCGGAGAAATTTCCCCCAGGAAGACCAGATCCATAAAAAACAACAGGAGGAGCTGAACTTCCAGGGTCAATAAAACTCAATGTGTCAGGAGAACTAGTAGGAGGAGTGCTAGCAAAACTAAAACTTTCCCCATCCAAACTCCAGTGAGGATTACCGGTCAAACTGACTCCATCATTTTCCCAAAATTCATCATAGTCTTTATTTGTTGCTGTAGTGATCATTGAATCGTCTCCATAAATTTCATCATGTAAAAGTGACCAAGCATTTATCGTATATTGTATCAGACTTCCTCCTCTTGGTCAAGTTGGAAATCTACATCAACCTTATCATACAGTTCCATGAACGAAGACTTGGTCTCATCATCAAAACGATTAGTACAGACCTCAAGTGCTTTTTTCTTATCAGCGAAGATAGAATAAGCCCGGATCACATGGACCAGACGACGGGTAGAAATAACCTCTTCGATACCACCATCATAGAAGGTCTTACGAATAATGTCAGCCCAGTCAGTCAGACGCTTACAGAAGTCAGGAGCAACCACATTGAGATCACGAGCAACACCCTCAAGAATCTTGAGTTCGGTTGATGGAGTCGGATACTCCTGTTCAAAGGTAACAGGGAATCGTTCCAAGAATGCTTCGTTCAGAACGTTAGTACCGATAAATCGTCCGTCCTCAGATCCCTTACCTTTGGTATTGGCTGTAGCGAATACGTTGAATCCGTCTTTGGGTTGAATAAACTTACCAATCTTCTTGAGGAAGACACCCTTACCCTCCAGGATAGATTGAAGACATAGGATCTTGTTAGATGCTAGGTCAACTTCATCTAGAAGAAGAACTGCTCCACGTTCCAGAGCCTCGATGACTGGACCGTTATGCCAAACAGTTTCACCATTAACCAGACGGAAACCACCAATAAGGTCATCTTCGTCAGTCTCGATAGTAATGTTGACACGAATCAGTTCCCTTTTAAGTTGGGAACAGGCTTGTTCGATACCAAACGTTTTACCATTGCCCGAGAGACCCGTGACAAATGTAGGATAGAAAAGACAGGACTGAATAATTTTCTTAATATCTTTGAAGTTACCAAACTGGACGAAGGTATCATCTTTCTGAGGAATCAAGTCTTGAACAATAGCAGGTTGTGCATCAGGAGCCTGGTAGGTTTCTTCAAGTTTCTCCTGAATGGTAAGGTTCCACTTACCACGACCAGTTTTGAAATCATTGAGTTTCTTAGTGATAGTCACATAATTGTGACCGTTCATTGCACACCATGCACGAATATCAGATGTTGTGATGCTGTTACCGTAGAGTGACTGAAGAGAAGTGGTGACGTATTCAGTGGAGAGTGCCATAGTGGTTCGTTTCAACAAAGTCATTATAAAGGATCAGAGGGAATCAAACATCCCTCTTGGGACAGTTCGCCAACTGGTCAACAGACCAGATCCATGAACTGACTTAACACTTTTTTATTTAGAGCCTTGGATTTAAGATTCTTAGCAAAAGCGGACTTAATCTTGGCTTTGGTTGCTCCCTCTTCAACTTCAAACTCAGTATCAACAGAAAGAGAAGAATCAACCATCAAGAAGTAAGAATCATAACCAGAGGTCTTAAGTGAGAAGAACTTATCCTTCCTGACTGATTTAACAGAATCTTCACCAGTGTAACGACGGACCATTGAGTTAATGTCACGAGTTCCAGCAAGTCTGATACCAATGAAGTTAGTGTAAGGGAAAGACTCTTTCAAGTCACTCAGAAGAAGTTCAGTGAACTGGTAAAAGTAATCACCAATCTTGTAGGTGTGACCAGTCTTACGATTGCGAAGATAGGAATGACCACGGGTCAAATGAGCTGTTCCTTCCTTCTCACCATACCTCTCAGAGTACCAAGGTTTACAGTATGAGAGATGGTTTGCCTCACCATCAGTAAGAATCACACATTGAACTTTTTGAAGATCATAATTCTTTTGGAACTGAGGGATAATCTGATTAAGACACACAAGTGCCTCATTCAGAGGAGTACCAGACAAACCATAACCGGCAGGAACCTCATAGTTAGTCCAACTCTTCATGTTAAAAACAATCCTCCAAACATTCAACAACTGTTTCTCAAGTTCCTTTCGTTTCACATTACCACTCAAAAGGTTTAGAAGATGAAAATCCTTGTGGATAAAGAGTTTGTTGAGTCCCCAATCCATCGATTCATTTTTTTCATCTTCCCTATTCCAGAGGTAAGAGTTGGTGAAAGCATAGACATCAAAAGGAATATTACACTTATTACAGAACCATACCAAATTAAACAGTTGTTTAATGGTGTCCAGGATACAGTTACCCATCGAACCAGACCAATCAAGAATGAAGATAAGACCATGATTCTGACCATCAGGAAGAATACTAACCTTACGGAAAAGATCTTCATTGTACTTGTAAGTATGAAGTTTAGCACAATCAAGAATACCAGTCTTAGACACAGTAGCCCGAGCATATGCGTCAGCTGACTTCTTACATTCAAACTCTTTGACTAGGTAGTTCACCTCACGTTGAGCTGACTTCTTGAACTTTTGATACTCCTCATCAGCTCGATTAAAGTCAGCTTTGTATTCGGTGATTTTACCAGTCCATTCATCAGTGTGTTGTAGAGGCATGGACTGAAGTTGCCAGGACAAGTCAAGTTCTTCATGAACTCTTTTGTTAGTGATGATGATGTTATCGAGATTGACTTTAGGAACTTCGACATAAACATTATCAATACCGTTGTCCAAACCACAAAGTTCAGAGATACCATCTTCAAATGCTTTATCAGTGGTAACTTCAGGTTCACTACTTTCCTGTTCTATCTGATTATCAATATTCAGTTCTTGATTCTCAGACTCACGTTTCTCAGATTCTTCATCCATTTCCCCATGAGTCATCTCATCATCACCAGAGAAACTCTCAGGACTCTCCATAGAGTCACCAGGTTTACCATTAGGAGTCTGTTGTTGAGGTTGTTGATGTTGATCAGTGGAAGGAGTTTCAACCTTACAGTATGTGTAAACCTCTCGTGCAACCTCACAAACATCCTCAAAGGTCTCAACATTACCAACCTTCGTAACCAAGACACTCTCCTCATAAGTATCGAAAGGAATGTCAACAAACTTACCAATCTTATAGTATAGATTAATACGGTCAGCCAGGTTCATCTTCTTCAAGTCCTGGTCACCGATACAGAAGAAATCTTCCTCAGAGAGTTCTTTGTATCCTTTGTAGAAACTTTTGGCGAGACCAGGATACCGATGCTTCATCTTCTTCTCGATACGAGCATCTTCTATGATATTGACAAAAGAGTGAGGAATATCTTTCGGGGGATCTACATTAGGGGTGTAGAGTGCATGTCCGACTTCGTGGCCAACCAACATATCATAGACACTGTTGGATGCACGTTTCCACTTGGGAAGTGTCAGAATACGATTATCAACGTCAAACTGAGCCGTCATTACTTCTCGGTTCTCAACCACAATGTCCTCAGTGGCGAGAAGTTTAGCAAGTTGTGACTTGATTTCGTAATTGACTGTCATGGGTGGTGTCCTCCTGATGTACTTATAATACACGGGATCTGACCCCTGTGGACTAGATGAGGACAGTTCCCCAACTGGTTGGCAGACCAATCCCCGCCATCTCTGACGGGGACTTCGGTTTAAACTCCTTAAGTAGTTTAGTTGATTTTAATCTTCTGTAAGGATGTGTCTACAGAACCTCCTTGCTGTGTGGTCGATGATGCCACATTCTGAGATACACTGGAAATAATCGGACACTTGACTATACTTGTCTCCAACACTGTTTTTTTCGTCCCATTTCCAGGATGCTAACTCATTATGAGATACCAAGTTGTGCATGTTAATCTCCGTCTCACTGTATTATATAGACGAAATGTCAGAACTTCATGACATTTGGTAAATTTTTAATATAAATTTACCAATTCTTTACAAAAAGAAACCCTCTTGAGTTTCCTCAAAAGGGATTGTCTTCTAGCTTTTGCCTGTCTTAGAGCTTGGGGTTTGAGTTTTCGTTTTTGCTCTTTTTTTGAATGATGTTGCCAGTTTGGAGTAGTCATTATTCTGTTGGAGTACCCTGTATCATACGGCTGAAACCCTTGTCCTTAGTAAAGGATATGACGCTTTCAAATTTGTCCTCAAGTCCTCCCTTGTGTGAGATGACAAATATGTTTGCGTCCTTAATAACAAATCTGATAATTTTTAGGAATTCGTCTGTACCAAATCCATCCAAGGAACTGTCGAAGACTTCATCCATAATGAGAAGATTAGTATTGACAGAGTTCTTAAACCTAGCGACTTCCCTCCAGGTAAACAAGAGGGCTAAGTCTATTCTCATTTTCTCTCCTTCAGAAAAAGATGAGTAGGTAAAGTCTTCGTGAATAGGAGTTTCGATGGTCTCTGAGAACTCTTCATCCAACTTGAAGTTGATGTAGAAGTCCATCATTTGTAGGTACTTATTAACCTGTTGGTTGATAAGGGGAAGATACTTCTTGATGATTTGAGATTTTACTCCACCGTCTTTAAGAAGACTATAAGTGAAGTCGTGGTAAGAAATACTCTCCTTTACCTCAACAAGTTTTTCGTATGTTTCTTGAAGACTTTCTCTAAACTCTTCTAACTTTTCATGTTCAGAATTTCTGTTCTGTATCTGATTGGTAAGTGTTTGAATCTCAGATTCAATCTGTCTAATTTGTTTTTGACAACTATGGATCTGACTATTGTTAGAAGTGATGCCATTAAGTAGATTACTGATGTCTCCAGAAATAGAATTAAATTGGGACTCCCTCAACTCTTCGTCTTTAATTGCCCCGAGAAGTTGTTCATACCCCTCCTGCAACTCTTTGGCTTTATCTTGTGAAGTCCTAATTCTATTTACACGAATAGACTCTTCTATTCCCTGACCACATGTAGGGCATACCGTATTATCGTTAAAAAACTTATGATCCTTAACTAATGTTGAGATTTTTTGAGAAATCTTACCTTTGATATTTCCATATTCCTTAAGTTTATCTTTATATCCATCAAACTTCAAAAGATTACCTTTAAGTGTCTCAATTTCTGAGTTAAGACCACCATTCCTATTCATGTAGGAGTTCTCTTCAGTGAGCAGAAATGAAATCTTTTGTTCCTTTTGATTAATGTCTTCTTGACTTTTTGACTCCAATTGTTGGATAAAATCTTTCTGCATCTCAACCTTATCCTTGAGCGATTGTCTCTTCAACTCAAAAGTTCTTGATTCATCTTTCAGACTACGAATCTTCTCCTTGAGAAGAACACTCATAGAGGAGAAGATCTTGATGTCTAAAAGTTCTTCTACGACCTCTCTACGGGATGCCTGAGGGAGTTGCATGAAGGGCACGAAGGAACTACTACCCAAGATGACAATCTGAGTAAATGACTTATAATTCATCTTCAGAACATTCTGCTCCAACCACTTTTGTTGGTCGATTGCAGAGTGTTGTTGATCTAAGAGTTCTCCATCTCTATAGATCTTAAAAATATTTGGTTTGATCCCTCTCTCAACTTTCCACTGAGTCCCATTTACATTGAATTCAATATCAACAAAACAGTTCTTTTCATTGGTGGTATTGATGAGCTGAGCTTTGTTGATTTTACGGAATGCTTTACCGTACAGAACAAAGGTCAATGCATCAAGAACTGTGGATTTACCAGCACCATTTGACCCAATAATTAAGGTGGTATTATGGTCATTAAGATTTAATCGTGTCGGTTGATTCCCCGTAGACAGAAAGTTTTTCCAGGAAATATTCTCAAAGATAATCACTAGCGTCGTCGGGGGGAATTACAATATCATTAGGGGTAATAATCGTATACCTGTGATCATGCATCTCACAGGTCTTGATCATGATTTCATCTTCTATTTCTAACACATGCATCTCAGGATAGTCAAGTTCTTCCAGTTGCAGTGCATATCGAGTAGCATCATCATCTTCTTGAAAGATATAGAGGACTTGTTCTCCGTCCTCATCTACTACTGAATATGCACCATCTTTTTCGTGGCCTGCAACTGTAATAATAAACATTAGATTAGTTCACATGCTTCCTGATATACATCTCTGATTACTCTCTGGATTTTAGATTTATCTAGACTGACTTCAGATTCTTCAATATATCTATTCAAGATGGAAAGAGTGTCTTCAGTTTCAACATCGATAATATTATCTTTGTCGTACCAACCACTAAACTCAAAGTTCTCAACAATCTTCAGATCAGCAACACCAACACTGTAAAGTTTATCAATAAATTTTTCAAACTGTTTGACATCACTCTTTTGTTTGACAATGACCTTAACAATCATATCCTTATACGGAGTAGCATCAAACATCTGATAATCACTGTCCTCATAGTATATGTTATGGAACAGTTGATAAGGATTGTTTACTGGAAAATGTTCATGAGTTTCTGTATCAAAGATGGTGAATCCTCTCCGATCACCGACATCTGTCCAGAACATCTCGTATGGATTTCCCAAGTAGAAGACCCGTCCATCATCCGATCGAGTGTGATAGTGACCGCTAAAGACCTTGGTGAACTTTGAATATAGTTCGCTCTCATGACCATGATCCATGATGATTTGTCGATTAACTCTAAATCCGTTGAGCTCAAGGTGCCCCATCGCGAACGGGCAAGTTGTCTTTTTAATAAGTTTGATAGTTTCTTTCTCATTGTCTTCACATATCCATGGAATAAACAAGACACCAAGTCCACCGATGTTTACTTCGGTAGCTTTTGAATAAGGAATGACATTATCATACTCTGTAAGTAAAAGTTCCACAGAGTTGATTTCATTACTATTCTTGTAATATGCGTCATGATTACCAACAATTAAGTGCATCTCAATCCCTGCTTCTTTGAGAGGGTCAAACACCACTCTCTTTGCCCACTGAAGTGATTTGAATTCAATACCTCTACGGCTGTCAAACGCATCTCCCAAGTGGATTACAGTATCGATACCTTCCTTTTTCAGTGTGGGGAAAAAGACATCACGATAAAACTTTTCAAAGTAATCGTGGAAAAGTTTGGAACCTTTTCTTGCACCATAGTGAGTGTCAGTAATGACGGCAATCTTCATTGATAACGGAGTTTAATGTGAACGGCATCTTTAATGGAATTGTAGTCGGAATAGTTCCCACTGTCAAGCTCGTTCGCATCGAAGACCTCATCAAAGTTGGTCTTCTCCAGAATCTTGTTCTTGATCTCCAGTTGCTTCTTCTCCTGTTGGATACGTCTCAGGAATGCATAGTAAATGATTTGAGTGAAGTAAGCAAATGGGTTCTTAGATTTCTCAGGATTGAAATTATGAACATATCTTACACAGTTTTCAATACCATCACAAATCATATCATCTTTGAACATATAGTTCACAAAGTTGGGTTTGTATGATAAATGATTTGCAATCTTCAAAAAACACTCACCAATATATCTTGGAATACGTGGTTTTGGTTGATCGTTCAGTTTTGCTCGTTCTACTTCTGCAAAATAATTCTCTAGAGCATTTAAGAACTCTTTATTATTAACATAATGTTCTGACTTCTTGGGTCTTGCCATAGTTCCATAATTGTGATTGACAGCCATATAATAATTTTTACTGATAATATTATATCAGATTCATAAGGAGTTGACAATACCTTGAAATCTTGATAGACTAGGTTTGTCCAGGATGAAAGGGAACCTTAGCTGTTATTAAAGAGTTTTTCTAAAACCTCTTTAGCTTCATGGACAGAAGATAGGTAACCCATCTTTCTATCTAGCTTAGAATAATTATTTTTATTTAATTTACGAACATAATCTTGATAGTATATAATCATTTCAATACTATCTGACTCAGACATTGTCATGACCTCATCCATGTTTAAGATGAACATATCGTCATTGCATGTCTTTAACCAGGGTTCCATCTTATAACCTTGGAACTTACCTCTTACTTTTAATTCTTCTACAATAATTGGATTGGACAGGATGAGTAAAGTTCTGTCATCTTCCTCAGAAGCAGCTACTTTGGAGAATATTTCTTCTCCTGATCTGAGTTTTATTGTTGCGTAGAAATCATCTTCGATTCCCATACACTAACTCCTTTTTCTAATCTTTTAAGTTGATTGATATAATTTCATAATTGAATTGTTCTTGAACGTATATTTTCACTCTTTCAATGAAATGGTTCAGAGTATAATTCTTTCTCGACCCTGTGGTTGCATCATCTGCAATGTCATAGAGTTTAGCTTTGACCTTATCTTTGCCTTTACGAAGGACTCTACCAATAGACTGTAGATTACGAATCCTAGACTTTGATGGAGAGGCAAATATTACATTGTGAAGGTTCTTAATGTTGATACCCGTACTAAAAGTTCCGAAGGATGCAACAATGATAGCGTCTTTCTCTTCCTCTGTGATTTTTCTAACTTGTTCTCTGTCCTCAGCATCCACACCGCCATGAATGAAGAAAACTTTTCTACCATCGGATACTTTTTTATTTATTAGATCATAAAGTATCGCTCCATGAGTCTCTACTCTGGTATAGAGAACTAGAGTGTTACCTTTCAGATCAACTGACAGATTGGATATGAACTTGTTTCGATTCTCATGAGATATCAGATACTTAATCTCATCCTCATATGTATCAAACTTTTGAGGACGATGTTTTAATACCAGACACTGAATATCAAGTTTGGCTAGGTGACCCTCATCAATCAGTTTCTTAGTTTCTGTCACTTTGTATGAAGGACCAAACAGTCCCTCTAAGACCCACTTATGCGTCTGTGTGCCGTCTAAAGTACCTGTGAACCCATATCTATACTTAGCGTGATGACACTTGTCCATAATCCCTATCAGAGACTTACTTTTAAACAAGTGAGCTTCATCACCAATGATAACATCATAGTCTTCAAAAAAAGATCTATCTAATTTATAAACTGACTGCCAGGTAGTAATGGTCACTTCATTAGTATTGACTCTCTCACGACCTGCATAGATCCTGTGACAGTGATTCTCAGCATCCCATCCATAGTCCTGGAAATCTTTGAACATCTGTTCCACAAGTGATGTGGTGGGGACCACAAGTAGAACCTTTCTCTTCAGTCCAACATGAAATCTTACAACAGAGTAAATCATGAACGACTTACCTGATGCAGTTGGACTGATTAGTAACTTACGATTATATTTGAGAGCATCATGAATCGCATCAATTTGATAATCTCTTGGTTTGATTGGTGTAATAGATTTTATATAATCCTTCACACCCTCTTTGCAAACAAATTCATTTACCTCAAATGGAAGGCCGTAAAACTTGTTATCTGTAAATTCAAAACTATATCCTGAGTTTTCACAAAATGCTATAACTTTATCAAGTAGACCAACATATATCCTCTTTGTTCTCATATCGAACAAATGAATTTCTCCGTTCCAATGCCTCCTCCGATACTGAGGCATAAACTTCATATTTGGAACTTCAAAAGTAAATTTATCTCTTAGTTCGTATTCAATATGTGGTTCCGTAGAGACCTTAAGATAAACTTCGTTTACCTTCTCTATGGTCAAATCAGCCATAACCTATAGGTTTCACCTATAGGTATTTATTAGAGGTTATTGAAAGAATGATCCAAAATCATTCTCTGAAACTGGTCTCTCAAATGCCACATGTGTTCCTGTTCTTCGTGTGGTCTTGCTGGAGCTCCTGGCCAATACTTAATAGTTTGTTGTACGCAGTGATGCATCAATCGAACATCTTCGATTTTCATATACAATGTATAATCGTAGTCTTCGTAGTTTTGTTCTTCGTTCATCCTAGTCCTGAACTAAACCTCATGAATTCGATCGCGTTCTTAATTTGATATGTACGATTAGAAAGTTGTTTGAGTATCTCTTCAAGATACTTTAGCATCGTATCGTAATAATCAATCTTTAGTGATGAATTGGAAAGTTTTTCATCAGCATCTAGATACTTTTGCATCGTATCTTTGTCTCGAATCTTCTTTGGAAAGGGATTCTTAACATAGACATCAGGGTCAGATTTACCAGAAAAGTATTCGTACCTTTCGTGTCTGATGTTCTTTCTTTGTTGTTCTGCCTTCTTCCTGAGAAGAATCAGATTATTGTATAGGTCATAATATTTTGCATGAAGTACAGGTATATTCAATGATTCAGTATGTAAATTGTCAGGATCAATTTTAGAATCCTGTTCCCACATTTTCTGAATCTGAGGTAAATCAATCATTAGCAACAACCACCAGCACCTGGCTCAATAGTGTAAATAGAATACTTAAATGATACCTGACATGTCAAGACCTCAGCTTCAGACATCTGTGCATTAAACTCAAGAGGACTTAAGTAGTATGGGAACAGATCTTTGAACATAACTCTAAATGCAGGTTGTGCCTGATTATTAAAAATAGTCAGAGTAGCATCTGAATAAATGCTGAGACCAACAGTGTCAACTGTAGCATCATCTTGTAAGTCATAAATTTGTTGGATGTCCTCAGGAAAACCAAGTCCCCTCATCCACTTATCAATTTCTAAGTAATTTTGAAGTCCCTCATCAACCATGAATGTCAAAGTAAGATCTTCAAATGATAAGATCTCACCAGGTCTTGGAATATCCTTGAGATAGGTGGGTTGATTAACAACACCCAAAGTAAATCCTGGTACGTTAATTATACTACCAAAGAAACCCACTGTGGGAGATCTTTCTATAGTAAAACCAAAACTGTTTGGGATCAGAAAACTTCTGTTTTCTAATTGAGAGGCAGGAATAGCCTTTTTTGTTGGATCTCTGTCCTGTCTTTTTCTTGTCGCCATCAATCGGGACTCATTTTTTAGTATTTATGAATAGGCATAAAAAAAGACCCCCGAGATGGGGGTCTGAAAGGACAAGTGGGACATCCAGCCCCACAACATCCACTCATATCACATGAGGTTCTTAACAGCAACTCTTCTGTAGTAGCGGTTAGAGTTAACACGGAGTCTACCAAGACCTTGTGTAAGACCTTCTGCGTAAGGGTTAGCGACAATCCCGTAACGGGTCTTGAAGCCAATTTTAGGCTGGAAGGTGTTCTCACCAACGGCACGAACCATCTGGAGAGGAACATAAGGACAATAGAACAGACCAGCGTCATAAGGTGAAGAACCCTTATAACCAACAACGTAGTACTGGTTACCACCAGTTCCGTTACCTACGCTCAGGTTAGCGGCGTATGGGTCGATGTATACACGGAACTTACCGTTAATCGTACCAGCGAAGGTGTTACCAGTGTCGTCAACATTGAGGTTGGAGTTCAGAGCTGGAGTGTAATCCAGGATACCAGCCATCGTAAGTGCGGAAGCAACGTCTGCGGAACACAGAACCATGTTGCCCTTTCCTCTACGAGTTCTTTGTGCGATCGCGTTAGCGTCACGCTCGATTTGGAACAGGAGACCCTTGAACTTCTCAACAGACCAACGACCATTGGAGTCAACGTCCAGGTCGAAGATACCAGCTGTGGCGGTGTTAGTAACAGCACCTTGTTCAGCGGTTTTGTAGATGGTTCTGATGACTTCACGGTTGATCTCAGCCAAAATTTCGGTTGAGAGGATGTTAGCCAGTTCGGCTTCAGCGTTTAGACCGTGGATAGCCTTGAGGTCCTGGGCGAGTTCCAGTGAGTACTCAGCCTTCAGGGCTCTTGACTTAGCCGTTACAGTAACTTTCTCGATAGAGAAAGCCATCTGGTTGAAGGCATTAGCGGCGGTGCCGTCAAGTGCCTCAGCGTCGTCGGTACGCATACCCTGACCGACATCATATGCGGTAGAGGTGGCGGAACCAACAGGGTTCAGAACAGCTGGGTTAGTACCAGACTGAGATGTTGTACCCAGACCAGCGTTAACGTCGGTCATACCCGAGGTCAGGTCGAATCCTTTGTCCTGACCAGAGAATGCTGTATCTACTTCGTCGAAGAAAGTCTCAGATCCAGACTGATCTTCGTAACGGGATCTCATTGCGAAGATGAGTCCAGTAGGACCACTCATTGGTTGAACACCAGCCAAGTCATAAGCGACCAGGTTAGGCATTGCACGTCTGATCAGAGAGATCAGAACGGGGTCGAAACCAGCAACAGGACCAGCGGCGGTTGCATCAGCTGAGAAACCAGCGCTAGCACCACTGTTGGTGTTCATGTTGGGGGTTTCCATCAGGTTGATACCTGATGAGAATGCTGCTTCCTCTTTGAGGAATCTTTCTTGGTTTTCGAGCAGGACTGCGGTTACAGCACGACGGTGAGAATCTTGGATCGAATCAAGACCATCATAGTCGAGAAGTGGTGCCCACTTTTCCTGCAATTGTTCAGATTGGAACATTGCTTTTACCTATTAGTTAAATGTTTGAATTAATTTTAAATTCACTTTTTGAAAGCGCCCAGGGAACGCAGATATGCGTCCATAGTTCCTGTGACAGGAGCTTCGGTTGTATCTACACCCTCAGACAGTGTCTGTTGTTGGGCTACTTTGGGAGATGGTGCCTTGGAGGAGAAATATGACTCCCTCAGGGTTTCCAACTTTTCACGATATTCGGTTTCACTTTCAAACTCCACACTTTCGGCAAGTGAGGCGAGCTTCTCTTTCTGAGTGGCCGCTAAGCCTTCAGAAATTTGATCAAGAATCGAATCAGCGGTGGACTCAGCCAGACGCTTGTTCAGATCGATGTTCTTGTCAATTTGCTCATTGAGCTTGGTCTCCATTTCATCAAGTTTTTCTACCATGCTTTCCAGCACATCATATTTGTCTTCAGGGATTGTTACATAATGTTCTTCAAAAAGACCCTTCATTCCAGAAAGGAATGATTCAGTCATTTCGGTCTTAAGACCGTGCTCTACTTCGATCTTGTTCTCGGAGATCCACTCTTCTGAAACATACTCAAGGTATGCGTCAACGCGCTCTACAAGTTCAGACTTTACAGTCTCAAGATGCTCAGTCAAAGATGCTTCATATTGTGCAGCCATTTCTTCTTGAACTTCAGTTACTTTAGCAGTAACTACAGCCTCAAAAATAGTGCGTGCTTTTAATTGAAACTCTTCAGAAAGTTCTTCACCACCAAAAAGGGCGGAAAGATCTTCTTCAATATCAACAGCAGGAGCTGCTGCTTCAGTGGACTCATCTTCGGCTACAACCTCTTGCTCACCTTCTACTTCGGCGGTATCGCCAGCAGAAAGACTTTGCATAGGCTCAGCAGCTTTAGCGCCACGAGTTACGACATCTTTAACAGTTTTAACTTTGGGTTCTGCGAGTTTCGCTGAATCATCGTCAGCCTTGTAGTTCTCGGGGGTAGGCCCACCAAGATCTTCTACAGCAGCCAAACCAGTTCCAGGATCAGACAACTTAGGCATAGCCTCAGCGCCTTTCGCACCCCTTGTTACGGGATTTTCCATTTCTTGTAATTCCTTAGCGGACATTGGTGAACTCTCCGATTATAATCGTTGATATAATCTATATTTATTTATAAATTAGAGACTTGACAAGAAGTTGTTGAACAGTGCCAACTTGTTTTCGTCAAGTGCTCTTTGATCTACAAGAGTATTAACTTGCTTGTAAGTCTTTTCTACGAGTCGTTCGCGGACGACTCCACCATCCATTACCCAATCTTTTCCTTCCATAATTCCAGAAACAAAAGCATCAGGTGCAGATGGATCTGCTACAATATCAGCAGCGGTTGCTAGCATAAAATCATTAGAAACGATCTTAATACCGTTCTCATTTACTGCTAAGGTTCCAAGACCACGGGAAGAAACACCCAACTTAACTCCTTCGTCAATAAGACTTTGAGCAATCTTGCCCATAGGAGTGTTAAGGAGTTTTGCCTTACCAATATAATTAGTTCCCTCTTCTCGGAGAGAAGTAATTTTATGGGAAACACGATCCAGGTTCAAAGTCGGTCCTTCAGG
>WLWG01002193.1_pt1 | contig 15376 bp, 4 predicted proteins | sample 6712871 | NCBI WGS metagenome assembly WLWG01 (sample SAMN12718693, study PRJNA515312) | sponge metagenome | isolation source: marine sponge | host: Mycale hentscheli | place: New Zealand: South Island, Marlborough, Capsize Point | collected 2003-05-01
TGTCTTTCACCCTTTCCAAAGACGGCCTAAAGCCTTCTTGTGCTATAGCATCTGCGCTTTCTGCGCTGGTCCTGTGGTATAGAATAACGTGTCCCTCCTTGGGCTTGATGTCTTGGTCAGCGTTGGTGGATAGGTACTTTTCGTCAGCGGCCTCAAACCTTTGTGGTGTCACCCGCTGCTCAGTACCCTGCGGGCCTCTTTGCTCAGCGGCGCGGTCTTCGGTAGCCGGTTCACCCACTCGGGCAGCGGCATCTCCCACGTCTCTTCCGGCGCCTCGCCGTAGAGAAAGAACTTCGCGTCCTCTTGATTCGGCTTGAGCTTCAATGCCTTGGAGTAAGTCAGATACTTGAGCTTCAATTCCTCTGCTCGTTGCCCATCCGGGGTTGTCGCTCCTGTTCTCGGCGAGGATTCTTCTTGTTCTTTCATAAGGCGTAAGTGTTTCGTCTTCCAACAACTGCGTCAACAGTTGGACATTAGATTTAATTTCTGCCGCAGTGCGGTTCTTGTTATTGATTCCTGTACGCTGTGCCTCCCAAGTGATGGATTGCATCTCGCGTGGTTGTATGCCAGCTATCTCAGCAGCCTTGATGTAAGCCTCCTTGATGAGGGCGTACTCCACACTACGACCACCCTTAAAGACTCCGAATCCACCAGCATCGTTGGCAGACATAGGGATACCCAAGGCCACAGAAGCAGCGTGTGTATCGGCAGTAACGTATGGGTTGTCAGAGTAAGGGTCTACGATATTGTTGTAGAAGTTCCGCACCTTGTTTCCGCCACCCAGTTGCTCTCGGATATTCTCTATCGAGGGGTTGCGGTACATGTCTATGGCCTTAGCTATCTCTACTGGAGAGCTCCAACGTATCGGGGTACTATCGAAACCAATGAAGTCACCATCAGGCGTAGTCATAAGGACCTTACCGGGATACATAGCTTGGTCGATAGCACGCAAGAGGTTAGTCTGTACCGTTACGGGCACACCCTGAGCCTCCATCTCGTTTAGCGTCATGCCCTCATACTGAGCAAACTCAGCGGCAAGCTGCTTACCCCACTTGCTTGGTCCCTTACGCCCCATGTTCAGGGCCAGAGCCTTATCGAATACTTCCCTTGAGAACGGTGTGTCCGAATGATTTTCCAATACCTCGAACGTGCGTTCAGCAACAGCGATGTTATTGAACCAATCGTTCTGCGGGCTAAGGGCGGCAAGGACGCCGGCGGCTTCCTCTACCGTAACGCCATAGATTTCTGAGATACGGTTGGCCACTCGGTTCGCGCCTACATACCATTCCTTAGAGGCGGCAACAAACTCTGGCGTCAGGCTGTCGTATACCGCAAGTATATTTTGCGTCATCACGTCCACCGACTCAGTCAGAATCTCTGCGGTGGTTTCTTTGATGCGGTTTAATAGCGCCTCTCTCTTGGCGACGTCTTTGGGTTTTACTACTGACCTTGCCTTTACCCTACGGTTCAGCAGTGACAGGAGTTTCTTGTTTTGGTAGGGCAGCTTGATGGTGTACGTTGTAACCACCCCGGTGCTCTTGTTTTTCTTGGTGTATGTAACCACCCCGGAAGCAATTTTCCGTGCGGCTCCCACGGCGGCAGAGGACCCTGTAGTGATGGTGTCTTCTACATCTTCTAGGCGGAAATCTTCTTCGAGAGAAGCCTCGACTTTCTTAGTCGCAGCAACACTTACTGTCGGGCTAGTCTGACCAGCCTTGACCTCTTCAGTCCCTTCCAAGTTGATGCCCGTCCCGTCCGTATCTATGGCACGCTGCTCAGTACCTCGGGGCTGGTTGAGAGAATTAAACTTCTTTCGCGCTTCGTTAGCTGCGTCTTTTAATTTCTTCTCCTCAGCTATGCTTTGCTCATAGAACCCGTCTCCTTTCTTTAAGCCAAGATTCAGACGCATGGCAAACTTCTGGTCGTAAGCACGCTCACGACTTCTCATCTGTTGAAACGCCTCCCTCTGTTCTCGGGTAACGGTGCCGAAACGGTTTAGGAAGGCTTCTCTTTCAGCCACCTTTTCATCATAAGCAGCCTCGGCTTGCCTGACTTTTCTCTTAGCCCTAAACCCTCGCGCTTCTTTCGCTTCGTCTACTTTTTTTCTGGCCTCGTCTACTTCCCTTCCAGTCTGGTCAAAAGCATTGAGCTCCTCAACAGACATCCTTGATTGCAAAACGTAGACGTTGTCTACTCTTTCGTCTATAGACAGCTCGGGCTCCACCTCGGGCTCCACCTCGGGCTCCACCTCGGGCTCCACCTCGGGTTCTACCTCGGGCTCCACCTCGGGTTCCACCTCGGGTTCCACCTCGGGTTCCACCTCGGGTTCTACCTCGGGTTCCACCTCGGGTTCCACCTCGGGTCTCGTTGAACGAGACAGGCTTTCTAACTGACCCTTCTGTGTGGCAGTAATGGTCTTACCCGTAGCCACCTTACCCGACAGCGTCTCGAGGATGGAGAGTATCTGCTGGTCCCGCTTCGTAAGGTCTTTAGGAAGCTTGAGGTCTACACCAATGAGCTTGGAAAGGCGCTCGAGGAATCGGGCGATGACACCCTTTGCCTTGGTGTCGAGCTTGGGATACGCATCGGTTACGATACCAAAGAACTCCGCGACATACTCCTCGTTAGTGAAGTTGTCTCCGTACTTCTGAGAGAAAGCGTCGAGCTTCTTAGCCAAGTCAGAGTCGGCAGGGATAACCTTCTTCAAGGTATCCACGAAGTCAGACATAAGCGCCTGAACGTCTCCGTCAGCAATGCTATTACGCAGCGCGGCATGGAAAGCCTCGTGAGCTACAGTAGTGGTGTCAGCAGTAACAAGGTTGACGTGAATCTCCTTAGTGCCAAACCCGTAGAACCCTCGGCCATTTTGTTGTAGCCCCAGCCTCTTCGCCGCCTCGTTAAAGGACTCGGTGTTGTCGTGAAGGATAATCTTTACGCCGGGGAAGTTCTTGCGCAATGCGCGTGCAGCAAGCACAGCCTTAGCGCCAATCGCCTTTTGAGTTTCGTTGAGCTCGGTAGTGTTGCGGCGTACGGTAGTGACACCATCCTTAGATTCTTCTGAGGTCTCAGGGGTAGCCGTCTCGTCGGCCTCGGGCACGCCGTCACGGAATGCTTTGGCTGCCTCTACATCCTCCTTGAACACCTCTTCGAACTCGTTGTAGAAAGCCTGCTCAGCAGCGGTTAGTGGCTCCTCGTTGAGAATCTTGGTCGTGATGGTGGTACGTATGGCCTCCTCCCTCTGCTCATCGAGGTCGCCGTCCTTAGCCTGCGTTACGTCTTCTTCCGTCGCTTCGACAGTTTCGACCCGTACTTCTTGGTCCACTCCCGGGCCAGCTTGGGCTTGTTCGCCCACATCCACCGCTCCTGATTTTTGCTTTTGAAGGGCATCTTGTTTTGCTTTGAGAGCCAAGCTAACGATGGGGTCAAAGAATACCCGAGACTTTTTTAGCTGCCGTGGCGTTAGTGTTTCTAAGTCTTTGATGAACTGCTCCCGACTGACTTGGTCTCGTCCAGAGAAGTATACCGAAGGTCGGCGGCGCTGGGTGCGAGCCTGAATATCCCTGAGGTTAACCTGCCCAGTACCGATAGGCTTACCGGTCTCTGCCACCAGTGCTATCTCCTCGGTTATCTCCCTAATCTTTTCAGAGAATACACTAGAGCCTGACTTCTCCAGCTCTTCCTTGGCCTCAAGGAGTTGCATGATGCGAGCCACAGCCCCGCTATTTGAACTAGGCTTAGCGTCTAAGGGCAATCCCAACAGCTCGTTGGCAGTACGTCGATGACCGATGCCAAGGCGGATGTCCTGAGCCATCTCAGAAGTAATCTTACCTAGCTTCTCTGCGTTGTCAGTCCACTTCAACAACCTCTTGTTGGACACATCTTGAGCAGCCATGAACTTCGGGTTCATAAGCTGCAACCCCAGCTCCATACGTGAGTTCATTGCCATGCGGGAACCCAAAGCAATCGCGCCCGTAGGCGTGGACATACCGATGGCGCCCAGTGCCTCGGCGCTAATCTCTTTCATGTCCTGAACGGAGCCCGTATACTGACCCGAAGCCACGAGAGCTGCCGTCTCACCAAGAGCTTCAAACGCAGGGTCTACAACGGCACGCTCAGCGCCGAACATAGCAAGCTGAGTACCCTTTGGCATAAACTTGTTTCCGACAAAAAGCCTGCCAGCTACAGCACCACTAAGCCAACTTGCCGCAGCGATAGGTATACCGCGCTTGACACCACGGTCGGTGCCCTCGTCCCAAACGGACTGGTCTTGGTATGCCAGCATAGCCGACTGTGGGTCGGCCCAGTTGTATCCCTTCTCAGTACCTACCTCAAGGATAGAGTTTCCCCACTCCATCATAAAGGCAGACACAGACATACCTCCTAAAGCCCCAGCGGCAAAGCCGGTGGCTACAGCCCCAGTGACAGCTCCGGTTCCCCCTATGAGACCCGCCACTCCAGCGGCAGTGCTACCGACAGGACCTGCCACAGAACCGACAGCAGCTCCGCCGGCAACAAAAGCAGGCACAATCCTAGCGCCCAAAGGAAAGAGCATAGAGAGGCTTTCGCCAGCTAGGCCCGCCATGTACAGTCCGAGGTCACGCCCCGACTCGTCGAACAACTGTGACGTAGTAGATGTACCAGCAACCCTAGAAGACACGCGCCCCAGCCGGGTATCTCTATTCGACTGCAACTTATTTACCCGTTCAAGGGACTCTTCGTCATCGCCTAGACCAAACTGAATCTTGAGCAGTTCGACCATAGTGTTTCCAGTACGAAGACCCTCGCTAATCTTCATTCCAAATTCCTCGAATCCATCGAGGTAGTCGTCAACGACTTGCTTGTTGAACTTCTTGTCGTAGTAGAGCTGAGCCTCCTCGTATTTCTTGGCCGCAACGACACGGTCCGTAACGTCGTTGTTGTAATTGCCGATGATAGCAATGATATCGCGCTGCTCTTGAGCCGTCTTGGGCTCGTAATCTATCAAGCCCTCGATGGTAGTACCAAACGTAGCCAAGCTATACGCCTCCAATGCGTCTTGTCTTTTGATGGCAGCTTGGTTCATGTCTGCTGCCGCAGTAGAAAGAGCGGCCTGCCTCTTACCCAAGACCACGTCCCAGTCCTCCCGAAGCTTTATGGCTTCTTCGGTATCGAACTGCTCGTATAGGGCATTGGCCTCAGCTTCAACCTCGCCACGCAAAACACCAATGTCATCGCGGACCATATTCCCGTCGATGAAATACTTCTGATATTCAGGTGGAATCTCACCTTCGTACCTCTCACCTTCTTTTAGTTCTTCTAAGAAGGAATACTCTTCGTTAGCGCCAGCCAAGGCTTGGGCCGCAGCCTGCTCGGCATAGTAATCGTAGCCACGCTCAGCGTAGTAAGCCTCACCAACGAGGTCGATAGTAGACGTATCCTTCCACGAGCCTTCAGCAAAAGCCTTGGCTTCCTCAGCCGTGTCAAACTCAAAAACTTCACCCCGGCGGTATGCCTCCTCGATAGCTGCGTCGCTATCCATCTCCGTCCACATAGCGGGCTGGGTATAGAACCCGTTAGGGTCCCGAGGAAATAGCGTGGGGTATGCGATGAACTTCCCGTCTACCTCTGCGTCCTCCATCATCACCGACGAGGTACCTCCGTTGGCATTACGCCTAGCTACGGGACGTATGTCACGAACGCGAAGGGCCTTCTCAGTAAAGGTTCTGGTGTCCCCCTCCATACGCATGGTAGGGGTCTTGTTCGCGGCCACAAACTCCTCGAACGCAGCCATCTGCTCAGCGGACACTTGTCCGCCCATCAACTTAATCTGGTGCGACTTGGGCACGCCCATAGCCTGACTGTATACCGTAATGGTTCCGTCTGTAGCGGTCCTAGTACCGTCATTATTTTCAACAGAATCACCAACAACGGCGCCGTCAAAGCGAAATCCGTATTGCCCGTATGCTTGGCGCAAGTCTTCAACGAAGCTTTGCTTTACCTCACCACCGATTACCTCATTCAACGGTGGTGTCCGGACCTGTTGCTGAGCGAGCCTAAAATCCTCCTCCTCTTGTTGAGAAGCTGACTGAAGCTGGGCGTCAGCCTGCTCCATAAGGTCCATACGCTGAGCCGTCTGCTCACCGGTATAGTATTCAGGGAGAAGTGACTGAGTCTCGTCACGAGCAGCGTCACGAGAGGCGAGTCGCCCCAAAGAACCATCGTCCGATACAGATTCCGTAACGACCGCCTCGTCTTTTTTTTTTACCTTCTGTTTGAACTCCTCAAAGAGTACGTCGTCACCAAATTTCTCTGGTTGCTCTTGCATCCAAAGGAAAAGATTGGCTGCATACTGCTCGTCCTGAAGCTTTTCGAACAAGCTTTCCGGAGTGTATCGCTCCCTAAAAGTTGGGTCCTGTCCACTAACATAATCGAACACCTCGGTTGCGTAGTACCCCGGGGACTTTTCGGTAGCTTCAATCATGTCCTAAATATACCAATCCTTACGGAGCTGGATTGGTACTCCTTGGCGTCACAGGCATGGTCTCTATGATTCCACTTCCAAACTCTTTGTTCATGATGTCATTAAACTTTTTAGCCCGTGGGAAGTCTATCTCGGAAATGATTCTTTTCAACTCTTGTTCAGTCAATACGCCAGAGCCACCGCTCTCAAAAGCTAACAACACACTTTGAGTAAGCTCTTTAAGCTTCTGTTCCCCGTTTCCGTCTTGGGTCATAGGAATAAATATTGGCATCGGGGTAACGCCATCAACATAAAAAGATACGGCGTTAGCGGGGCTCATTCCCGTACCGTCAAAGACGCCCCTCAAAGCTCCTATGTCATAGAACTTTATCTCTTCTGTTCCTCTACCGGTCCTTTGGGTGATGATGTCGCGAGCCAATTCGGTACGGTTAACGAGCCTGTCACCAATCCTAGTAAGTTTATTCCCTTCGCTGTCGAGTGCGCTGTTCTGCCATGCCTGCTCGGGATTCACAGATGCCTGACCCGTTGCCCTTCCGTTCTCATCATACGTAGTTGTCTGTACAGTGCCTTGGTCCCAACGCTGTACCTCTCCGCTCTCCTGAGGGAGAGTCGTGCCTCCAGTCGTTGTCACGCCTACGGGCCTACCCTCGGCGTCGTTGACTAAGTCTTTCCAGTCTTCTTCTTCTAGCACACCGTGAACCCTAGAGCCTTGAGACATCCAGTTGTTTAGGTCTATAGTGCCTTGCCCAGAATCTAAGCTAACGCGATTGAGATTTTTGTAGTGTGGATTTCCATTCTCGTCAATGTACTCAAGCTGCACCATGTTCCCCTCCAACAGTTTGATGTCGTTAAGCTTACCGACACCCATGGTACCACCTAAGTCTTGGGTCACCTCCTGCGCAAGGATGCGGCTCTTGATGGCGTTTACATCGTCTTGGGTCTGAGCCAATCCAAGGTCACGCCAGTTCTTCATGGCGGTGTACTGATTTTCTATCCGCTCGGCGCGGTCCAATTCACCTTGGGTAGGGGCCCTTCCGGCAGTGGGAGATTCAATCTCCGTACTCAGGTCCAGACCAGTACGAATGCGGTTGCGCACCAAATCAAAAGCCTTCTCCTTCTGCGCCTTACGGTTGGCGATAAGCGCGGCCTTCTGTTCGGGGGTAGCACCAATTTGGTCTAGGTACTTCTCGAAGTCTGCATCGGTAACGTCGTCCTCAACTGCACCAATAAACCTGTCCTTGTTCCTTGGGCTAGGCATCATAACCACTAGCTTCTCGTCGTCCACTGCCGCTTGGATATCGTCCGGGGAGTCAAGGTGATGGCTCTCGTAACTGAGGTTAGAGTAGTCAACAAGGGTAGAGGTAGCGGCGTTGTCAGAGGTGTCTAGGATACCACCTACAATCTCGTCCTCAGCCTTTTCGTATTCGGTCAACTCCCCGATGGGATTCCCGTCTGCATCGCGAGGGGTGAGTACGCCCTCAACCGTGACGCCTTCCCCAAACGGGCGCGTGATATTTCCAAGCTGGTCTACTGCCTGCTTGGTAAGACCCGCTACGTCGAGCCTATCATACGTAGCCATAACAGCCGTTCCAAGCTGACTGACACTAGCAAACCGCTGCCCGTCCTCACCTACCAATCCGATGCTGCCCGTGGGCGCATCGATGACGGGGGTGAACCTGCTGAAGTTTCCGAAGTCTTCTACGCGGGCCAGCTCAGATACCTCTACGCCAGAGGCGGCGACATACCCATTCTCATTGGCCTTCATGCGCTCGACGTGCTTCTCGTAGTTGGCCGCATACTTCTCGGCCTGACCGAGATACCCCTCAGTATTGGTCTTGAAGTTATTGGTGGCGGCGATATACTCGCGGTAGCTCATCTCTCCACTACGCCACAGCTTGTTCATCATGAGCGAGTACTCCTGCGCATCGGACGCAAACTCAGACACACGCTGGTTGGCGTTAACGTCGGAGCCCATAGGGGCCTCAGACAGGGTGGTGGTAACCTCGCCTTGTAGCTCTACAGCAGCATCGAGCTTCTCGTTGCGCAGTCGGGTCTGCTCCTTGAGCATGTCGACCATGCCCTTGCTGATTTCTGCCCAGTTTACCCGAGACTGTGATGACCGTTCGGCGTACTTGTAATAACTCATCGTGTGCCTCCTTCTTTGCGAGTGACAATCTTACTTACTTCCTCGAGCTCCTTGTCCGTCAAGTCAGGTTGGTTCACCCTCCTGATACCAATTACGTCAGAGGACTTGTATATCGTGACATTGACTTCGTCACCTTGGTTGCCACCAAGGATTTTCATGTTCCCATCCTTGTCATACCCAGCAAAGAAGCCTACATGACGAGTGTCAGTTCTCGGTCCGTTCGGTCGGTTGATGATGACCACGTCGCCCATCTTAGCGTCCTTTACAGATCCCTTGATTTTCGGGAACCCATACTTTTCTGGCTGACCCTTCAGGTCGTTATGAAGGTTAGACCGCTTGATACTTTCGTTGGTGTAGATGTTCTCACCAAACTTCGCTGACATATACATATCAGCCCTTCCTTTCTGATACATACCACCTAGGCCCGTTAGGTTCGAGTCGGAAAGGACCTTGTTTACAAAGCCGGCACACCAAGCTTGCTCTTGCTTTATGTAAGATTTCTGACCAGCTTCGGTCTGTCCTACACCAGCCCACACCTCGGTCAAAAGCTTCTCGCCCTCCGGAGTAATGGTTGGAGTCTTCACATACACAGAGTCATTCTTAACTGGGTCGTATTCCCTATAGTTTGGCTCCCTCACGTTAAGCCATTGCATAGCAATCGGAAGCGGGTTGCTGGATGTGACACCTTCGGTTGCGCTACGCACCACCTCGGCGGCAGCAGGGCCGACCTCCTCCGCTTTCTCTACAGCTTCGGTATTAACCTTCTCAATCTCTTGTGCCGTGGGGTTTGGAGTAGCTATCTCTTCCTGACCCTCTGTGCGCAATCTCTCAAGCAACTCTCTTGCTGTCTCCGACTGACCAACAGATTGAACTTGAGCACGGGACTCTGCATTATAGGTGGCCGTAAACTTACCGTCTTCGCCTTCAGTAACCTTGATGCTCTCCTTGGCTTTTGTTAGCTCAGCACCCGTTAGACCGCTCGTGGTCTCGATGTTGGCCTCCATCCGACGGCGTGCGATTTCTTTATCACTAGAAGTAACACTATTCCTAGCCTCTACAGGTCGCCTCTCAGGAGTAGGAGCAGGGGCGACAGGACCACCAACGCCAGCAGGTGCTACGGATGCCCTTGCCTCCTCCCGAGTAGCATTAACGGGTGAAGGCGGGGTAAAACCCGCACTGCCAAATGGGTCGAAGGGGTCGAGAGGACCCGATGTCCCCATACCACCTGCTTGATAATTAAGCAGCTCAGGGTTGCGTCGAACATCTCTCCGACTAAGTCCTCGACTCTCCATCAACTGCCTATCCAAATCTCTTTGACTAGGGAATATTGGCTGTCCCTCAAGTCGATTCAATGCCCTCTGGTTCTGTGCCTCTGCCCTTTGAATGTCGTTTGCGGCGCGACGGTCTTGCCTTTCAAACTGTCGCCTTGCTTGTCGGCCTTGTCTTACTTGGGCATCAGCCTCCAGTCCAGTAGGAACGGTGCCACCAAACGCGGCATAAGCATCGGGGTCAATATTAGGATTAAGTACAGACCCATCAGACAACTCGTACCCTCTGTTTTGACCTAGGTCTCCAGAACGGATAGTGGCTGCGGTATCCTCAAGACCACGGGAGTTGTAATTACGGCCCTGACCAAAGTTCCCCTCCGCGTAGTTGGTGCTCAACCCCTGAGCAATACTACCCAGTGTGCCCACGCCCTGAGCGAGGTACGCGGCCCGGTCTTCCTCCGCATCGCGGATGGCCTGCTGAGCACCCGCCGCCTCTTCCATAGCTATGCCAGCGAGTTGCAGGTCGATGCGCTTCTCCTCATCGGCAACGAGCTTGTTAATCTCATCCATGCGCTGACCCATCTCAGAACGGACCTGACCCTGCCGTAGGTTCTGAGCCATCTGCAATCGGCCCGCCGTAGCTGCTGCACCACGGGTCTCACCCTCGACGCCAGCCTGCATGCCCGTAGCCCCCTGAGTAAGTAGCGCGTCACGCATAAGCTCATACGGCTCCTTAGCAATAGACAACTGCTCGTATTGATTTACGTCGATGCGCCTACGCGCTTCCTCTACCGACTTACGCGCCGCCTCTTCCGCTGCCTGACCACGCTTACGCGCCTTGTTGGCATTGCTGAAAGACTTGGCACCACCGTAGAGGGTCGTGCCCGCGCCAATACCGGCGGCTACCAGAGCTCCGGTACTAACGGCAGTCCCTCCGATAGCTGTAGCTAGAATTACTCCTGACATAATTTCTTTTGGATTACAGACTCCGGCAACTCCCGGAAGTCCATGGTATACACCTCTTTCTCTGCCTCTTCAATGGTCTTGGCATCGGTGCGATATACGCATGCCCACGTCGTATCCTCGTGGATATATGCCACCCTCTGCGTACCTACCTCAGTGTGGACTACCATAGGCGCCTTGACACGCTTGACCTCGCCAGTATCCATGAGCAAAGACATCTCGCCCGACATAAAGAAAGACGGGTGGTTCTGCTTGTGGATGAAGCTCACGACGAGCTGCCCCGCTGGCATGAATATCTCACGCGTATACAATCCGTTCTCAAGGTGATGGGTGACAGGCATTAAGTCCTGCATAGCATCGGTATGGTGGTGCGTAGTGTCTGCTAAAGGGCCAAGAGCCTTGGTCAAATCCTCAATGGATTCCCAAAGCAAACCCCTCTCGGTATGGATGTTATGCAGAATCTCTTCCATCAACTATAAAAGTAAGGCTTAGCCGGGATACGACTTCATCACCTCACTCTTGGCAACAAACATCTCTACAGCCTCGGTATCGGTGTTGGTTAGCTCAAAGACTCCGTAGTGACCGAGCAAGCCATTGGACTCCGCCTGCTGGTTCTTAATGCCCAGCCATAGCGGGTCGTTGATGCCGGGCGCTGCCCCGCTTCCGTCGTGAGTAACGCGGTTGATTCCGTTGGGGATATCGACCTCGATGCTATTCACAAAGCCAGCGAACGTGATAGCGTTGTAGTCTGGTGGTAGCGCAAAGTAGAACGCGTCACCCGCACTGAGGATACTGCCGATGTCTAGGGTCAGAGGGAAGTTGACTACGTTGCCCACTACCGTTTGGCTTATACCAATGCCATTGAGTGAGCGCAGGGCGTAATCGTCAGGCTGGGCGGGGTCGTTGTTTACCGTACGCACGAAAGCAAACCAGTCGCCCTCCTTCTTCTCAAAGAAACCTACGTCCATAAACCTCCCGTCCTGCTGGTCGGAGAAAAACGTAGCGGCCCAAGGGCGGTTGCCCTCGATGGCCATGGTCTTGAAAATCTTATTGACGATAGGCTCGTCGTTGAAGACGCTTTGGATGGTGCTGGGATACGCGATAGGGTTTCCCTCTCCGTCTACGGGGAGGCCGTAGAAGTTGTTGCGCACCTCGTTGGTATTGTGGCGGAAGAGGTTCCCCCCACTGAACGTATACAGGTACTGGTTCATACCCTGTATCCACTCAGGCTCAAACGAATAGAACGAAGGCCAACCCTCAGCAGGCGGGCTATATGTCAGCGTGTAGTTAGGCATTAGTTCGAATAATCCCAGATTAGGTAGAGGTACTCATCGGTTCCGGGTGGCATCAGGAAATCCGCTTTGTACTCGGGGTCAGCGCCCGCAGGGACAAGGTCGTTGGCCGCAGCCAAGAGTGCTACAATATCTGTCTCCCGATAATCTACATTGGTGCGCAAGTACTTGAACCTGTCAACCGTACGAATCGTGTAGTTGTCGGGAGTGATACGATTGTAAATCATATTCACCGTACTCCCATTGGTGGGACCGAGGTTGCTACCCTGAGCCACGGTGTAGTCCTGCCAGTTGGCGATGACTGGGTCCGTGCCCGACTGAAACTTAACGGCGGTGCTACTAAGTGGGGATGCGAAAATGCCGTCCTCCCACTGGAACTCGCTATGGATAGAGCTTCCGGCATCAACGTTCCGATTAACGGTAATGAGTCGGACGTTGAGTGTCTCAGGCTCTGGACACTTGACCTGAACCTGAATAACAAAGGGACGCCCCGTCACCCCGGGGACGTAGTCAAGGTCGATAGATAGGGTATTCTCTGTAATCGAGTTCTTGTTGACGTTGGGAACAGAGGGTTGCGATACATTGGTAATAGGACCGGTGGAAACACTCGAGCCATCGTACGTTGTCGTAATCGTGGCCGAAGCATCGTCGGGAACGGGGTCGATAACAGCGTAGTTGATAACCACAGGCCCCACCACGTTACCAAGGTTGACACAGAAACTCTGTTGTGCTAGGGTCAGCGTAAACGTCTGAATGATATTACACTCGATACAATCCTCTTGACCGGGCAAGAACACGTCGTTACTAGCCAACACATACTCGTTCATATACGGGTCGTAGCCGCCGAGCTTTTGCGTATTGAAGTTGGCAATGAACTCATCGCGGAACCAGCTCCGCATGCCGTTCTCACTGATGACCTCGAGCTGCTCCTTCTGCCCATCGCCATAGAGGTGGATGACAGAACCACGCTTGGCATCGGTAAAGAACTTATGGGGTCCCCACTCCGCAAAGCTCTCGGGGTTGTTGCTGATACCAAAGTCCTCGACACGGGCCACCTGTGTACCCAATACCTGAGGCACAGACGTAACCACACTCTCGCCAGTAGAGTCGGTAAGCAAGTTCTTTCCCGCTAAGACGTAGCTAATCTTGTCCTCCTGCAAAGTGAGGATATCGGTACGCCTACCGAAGAGCTTCTCTACAGGGCCATAGCTGTCCTCTAGCGGCTTGAAGTTGAGGAGCCCAAGGTTGAACTCATTGAGCTTGTTGATGTTGGTCTCATCGTTGATGACACCGCTGTATGTCAGGTCAGCAAAGCGCCGAACTTCAGAGAACCTCTCGTCGCTGGTAGTCGTAACGCGGTTGCCCAAGGTGATGGGCTTACCGCTAATAGAGTCACGAATCTTGTAGCTCTCTACGCCATTACCAAAGCTGATGCAGTTGAAGAACGCTGTGTCAACAATCGCTGGTTGAGAAGAAGTCTGAGACTGTACGTTCCCGCCATGGAGACCATTCTGTCGGTCAATCTGATATGATGCACTCGACTCATACCACAGGTCGGGCAGTGCGGGCTGCGGCTCCGTCTCGAAAACTATTGCGTCAGTAGACCGGGTTATAGTCCACTCAGCTTTAATCCTAGAACGACGGTTGGGGCTACTGCCAGAACCAAATCCACCAGAGCACTTGTTAGTTCCTATAATTACGAACTCAGGGTCATTGATGCCCGTCTGATTAAAAAACAATTTGTTTACCAATCCATTGCCACCGATTCCAAAGTTGGGTAAACCACTGCTAGTTTGTGATTGAACCTCATTTGTTGGAGCGTCTACAGATGGGGCGCCAGACACACCTTCCGCAGCGTCGATAACAGCAATTACATCGTTGGTAAAGCTTCCGCCGTAGAACCAATCCATAATATTTGAATAGTCGTTCTCGACTTCCCATGTATGGTCAAAGTCTAGGGTTCTAGTTTCACAACTAGCGTCTCCCCGACCCTGACGGGTAAAGCTTATAGTGAGCCTAATCCGTGTTCCGGTTTTAATGGGGTCCAAATCAAAACCCGTGTAAACCAAATACGGATAATCCCCCGCAACCTGTGGCCCCCCTTCGGTTCTTTGGTCGTCACCACCGTTCGTCCCAGCCGACTTCTCTCCGGGAGCTATGTTGGACACCCCCGCTGGAAGGCCGTATGTGAAGTTGGGCTTCATCTTCATATACGTGCCACCAAAAGCTGGTATAGGTTCTGCCCCGGTATCGTCAAACTCACCCTCGGCGTAAGACTTCTTTTCTAATACAGTAGCATAAGTACAAGACGTAACAGCACCAGAGGTGTCTTTCTTTACGATATACCTGTCTCCGTCTTCAACCTTGGCAGCGTTCTCTCCTTCGAGTAGGAAGTAAACATCCCCCGAATCTTCGGGGTACTCAAAGCTCTGATTGACGTATATCGTCTCGTAGTTCTCACGGTCGGGCTTGATGACAAACTTGTATCGAGAGGCCCAAGAAGGGGCCAGCATAAGGGACGGTATCGTAACCCGAATCTGATTTTGAAAAATGGACTGCCCGCAATCAATCTCAACTTTATTATTAGGCGACACAAGGGCAGTACTAGAACGACCGTACTCATCCATATACACGATGCCAACCTCATAGACACGGTTGCTATGCAGGCTGGGGGCCGAGGGCGTTACAGAGATAACCCCATCAGGGCTATCCAAGGGAGAGCGGACAAGCGTAGCATTGAACCCAAGCTTGACGTTAAGACCGTTCAGGTTGCGCATATCGTACCCCTCGAGGTAGTTGCCGTACACAATCCTATTGCCCATCAAGGTCTGCGCCTTAGCCAGCCTAGGGACGTTGTCGTACAACCGCAGTATCTCGCTCTCCGGGAGGATGGTGAAAATCTTCTGCTTGCTAAACTGGATGGTGTAGTCGGAGTTATCCGTCAAAGACCCGTCCGCCTTGTCTACCTTCTCAATGACGCGAATGATATTGTCATCCATCTCCTTAAACAGGATATCGATACCCTTCACCAAAGAGCTACCTGTACGCACCGTAACGTCACACACCTGCACGGAGTTTACCATACCCTCGTTGAGGTACGACTCGGTGGTAAAGGCAAAGGGCTCGCTCTCAAATACAGGCTCGCTAAACTGAGACGTAGCCGAGTACTCGTTGTTGGCGTATTCCCAACGGTAACCAAAGCACAACAGCCTGTCTTCCATATAGTCCTCCCTCGACACCACCTCGA
>WLWG01002196.1_pt1 | contig 15370 bp, 9 predicted proteins | sample 6712871 | NCBI WGS metagenome assembly WLWG01 (sample SAMN12718693, study PRJNA515312) | sponge metagenome | isolation source: marine sponge | host: Mycale hentscheli | place: New Zealand: South Island, Marlborough, Capsize Point | collected 2003-05-01
AGATTTTCGAGTTTCATCCTCGCAGTCAAACACCAAAATGAAAAAAGTGGAACCTCAAATATGCGCCATGAATCAAATTGTCGCACCTAATGGCAGCAGAAATAGGGTAGCTGAGTAGTTACCAATTATGTTCATCGGTGATATTTCTTCATGTCTTAAAGATGTTGGGGGGTTGAACCACAAAGGCCACCATCTTTGATGGCGGCCTTTGCAAATATCCTAACAGCTGATGTTTTATTCAGCGGCTATGACGTCGTCTTCCTCGTCATCGACCAGGTGATAACATGGTGCTTTTTCCATGGTGTATTCACCGGTCTCAGGATCGCGACGGGAAACCGTCAATACATGCCAGTTTTCATCGTCCAGCTTCATGGCATCACCACGATAGTAATAACCGGGCCAGCGCGTTTCCTTACGGAACAAGGTATGCTGCGTCACACATTCTGACGTACGATGACGGTGCTTCAGTTCCCAGGCACGCAGCAACTCGTGAAGATCCTTGGCAGCAAGCTTCTCAAGATCTTCTTCCATGACCTTGAGTTTCTTGAGGCAGATGTTCAAAAGTTTTTCGTTGGTCATGTAACCAACGGTCACGCCACCACAATATTCATCCATCAACTTCTGCAGGCGGTCGAGGCCATGTTTTGGATGGTGGTAACTCGGGCTGACCGTTCCGGCGACGATTTCGTTGCGATAGACCTTGTAGCGTTCCAACGGTGCAAAGATTTCTTCCTTGCGACCCTCGATCTGCTTGTCAGATACCACAATGCCATCGGCCTTGCCGTCGTCGATATATTTACAGGCAGCTTTCGCAGCCAGACGACCTTCGGTAAACGAACCCGATGAGAAAGCGTGAGGTGTTCCGCCAACGGCATCGCCCGCACCAAACAGACCTTCGATGGTCATCATGCGGTTATAGCCCCAGAAATATTCTGGTGGAGAAACATCTTCCGGTCCACTGGCCCAGCCACCGCAACCGGTCGCATGGGAGCCCATGACGTAGGGCTCAGATGTGGTCAATTCCGGGTTTTCGTTTTTCGGGTCAACATCGGTCGCGGCCCAAAGAACGGCCTGACCGATGGTCATGCCGAGGAAGTTTTCCCAACCCACTTCTTCCAGATGCGGATCCTGAAATGCCTTCATGGTCACCATGTGAATGGGTCCACGGCCAGCGTTAACTTCGCTGATCATCGCATGGTTGCGAAGACAGGTGGGGATCGGACGGTGGGTTCTGTGCGAAACTTCCGGGTCCAGATATTCCTTGCCAACCATTTTCTGCAGACTTGGGAACCACTTGGATTCATACTCTTCACCCATCCCGTTCTGGGTATAGGTTTTAAGGTGCAGGAAGTAAGCGCCAACCGGTCCGTACCCATCCTTGAAACGGGCCAGAACGATACGGTTTTCCATCTGCGTCATCTTGGCGCCGGCGTTGATCATAAGACCATAGGCAGATCCGGACGACCAGGGAGCGTACCACACGCGTCCTGCGCCTTCACCAACCGAACGCGGTTTGAAGATGTTGGAAGCGCCACCCGCTCCACAGATCACGGTTTTGGATTTAAACACGTGATAATCGCCGGTACGCACGTTGAACCCGACAGCGCCGGCAATGCGGTTTTCCTTGGCATCATCCATCAGCAGGTGGGTAACACAAATGCGGTTATACACTTTGTCTGCTGATTTTTTGGCAGCTTCGGCAACGATCGGCTTGTATGACTCACCGTGAATCATGATCTGCCAGCGTCCTTCACGAAGATATTGTCCGGTATTCGGGTCCTTCATAATAGGCAGGCCCCAGTCTTCGAACTGGTGAACTGTCGAATCAACGTGTCGCGCCATGTCGAACAACAGGTCCTCGCGAACCATGCCCATCAGGTCAATTCGGGCGTAGCGCACGTGATCTTCCGGATTGTTCTCACCCCAGCGGGTGCCCATATAGCAGTTAATGGCATACAACCCCTGTGCGACAGCGCCGGAGCGATCAATGTTTGCTTTTTCAGCAATGACAATCTTTTTGTCCTGGCCCCAAAACCGGGCCTCCCAAGCAGCGCCTGTGCCGCCAAGACCTGCACCAACAACAAGTACGTCGATGTTGTCTTCTACAACCGTATTGTGAGCCATCAGTAATAAACCCCCTTCTTCATCTTCAGCCCATTGGACTCAAGGGTATGAACTTCGCCCTCGTCCATGCGGATATATTTTGGCTCACTGAACAAATGTTGGCTGTCACGTTGTTCGCTTGTGGGAGCTGGAACATCCTTCAACTGCGGAGTACCAGTTCCCCATGGGATGGTCGTGATCGGCGACAGAAAGTTCTTTTCAGTGCCGTCCCGGAACTTGATCCGCCATGAGATGGTGCCCTTTTCCTCTTCTCTGCGTACCCGCACGCTGTGACCAAGTGGTGCAAAGTCGGCATAACCGCGGGCGTCGATCGCATTTTGCGGACAAGCCTTTACGCACGAATAGCATTCCCAGCACATGTCAGGCTCAATGTTATAAGCTCGGCGATGGGTCGGATCGATATGCATGATATCTGATGGACAGATATCGACGCAGTGACCACAGCCGTCGCAGCTCGTCATATATACAAAGGTTGGCATGATTGCTCCCTAACTAATTTTATTATCTTTGGTGTCCGCAACCTAGTAATGACGCGGTTTTTCTCGTTTTATGCCAAGCCCCATATTCAAGGGAGCATCTTTCAACAGCTCCATGGAATGCCGGTCGCGATCCGCAGCACTTGTCCGGTCTGCAGGCTGTGGCAAGTTGGCCATTGAACCATTAGCTACACCAACTTTTTTCTGGAAGGCAGCGGCAGGCTTAAAGAACATATGGGCGAATTTGGACCATGGAACTCCGGCAAACAGGACAACGGTCGCGATCAAATACAATCCCAGGAATATGTTTGACCATACGCCGATGCCACCCAATTGCAGCAACGCCCATATCAGTCCGAAAGTAGCGCTGGCCACCAACGACAGGATGAACAGGTCAGCCCTGACTATCCGGAACGGTGAGCTGCCTTCAGCAGCCACATCGACGCGGATGAAGAACCAGAACCAATAGCCGCCCACGCAAACCATCAGCGCTCCAAGATACCACAGAAATGGCCAGATCGACGGTGTCTCGGCGCCGGTGCTGGCATATCCGAATACCATCGCGATGGTGGCAACCAGGTAGAAGACAAATCCATACATCCCCAACAGATGGGCTATACGCCGATGCGGATTGCAGAATTCAGAAGAAGTGAGCACGTCTGAGGCAACGGTCTTCACCGCCAGCCCGACCTTTTCACCCCCGGTGACTTCGCGATCTCCGTCATCTTTAGCCTTGCGTGCAGCGTTAAAGAAGTATTCAGCACTTCGCTTGTGCAGTACGTCGAATAGAGTGCCCGCAACCACCAGAATGATCATGACGATAACAAATGTCTGCATGATCGCAGGTGCGATGTATGCCGAGATTTCGGCAAACGGATTACTTGTAAACATATTGTGAAATTCTCCCCGGACCAGATGGCCACTAAAAAATTTACTAACTCATTTGACCTTGGTGAGCAATGCGATCACATAGTACTCACTCGCGAAACTCGGCTTGGTACCAATTGATAAGAAATTGTGGCTCCATGTTATGAGTCCAAATAATCGCACATGCGTCCCGATGAGAACACATATCTTATTCTATACCTTGAATATGAAATTGACTATAGCGAAAACACGTTTGTGGACGAAACGACCCACATGTCCAGTTTTTTCATTCAACCCCATTTGCTGCCCGGCGGCCCAGGACGTATTTTATGACCAATCGCGATCCTCACATTGACCTATCAGCATCGATTGGCGACGAGGTTCATCAAACCACTTGCTACATGTGTGCCTGCAGATGCGGTATCAATGTCCACATGAAGAAGGGGGAAGATGGTGTTCCCAAAGTCAGATACATAGAGGGCAACCGCGATCATCCGGTCAATAAGGGTGTGTTGTGTGCCAAGGGTTCGGCTGGAATCATGCAGCATTATTCTCCGGCACGGCTCGAACAACCTTTGCTGAGAACTGGTCCGCGAGGTTCAGGTGAATTTAAGAAAATCTCATGGGAGGAAGCTCTCACCATTGCTACAGATTGGCTTGAGCCGCTGCGCAACGACCCTAAAAAACTTGCCTTCTTCACAGGACGTGACCAATCGCAGTCGCTCACCAACTTTTGGGCACAACAATTTGGCACTCCGAACTATGCAGCCCATGGTGGTTTCTGCTCGGTCAATATGGCCGCAGCCGGGATTTACACCATCGGTGGAGCATTTTGGGAATTCGGGTCACCGGACTGGGAACGTACTAAGCTGTTTTTGATGTTCGGCGTTGCCGAAGATCATGATTCCAATCCGCTCAAGATTGGCATCGGAAAACTAAAAAAGAACGGAGGGAGATTTGTCTCGGTAAATCCCGTTCGCACAGGTTATTCCGCCGTTGCTGACAATTGGCTTGGCATTACACCAGGGACCGACGGACTTCTCGTGCTTGCGCTGATCCATGAATTGTTTCGCACGCGTAAGATTGATATTGATTTCCTTGTTCGGTACTCCAACGCGCCTTGGTTGGTGATCGATAATCCCGGCGCTGCAGACCATGGATTGTTTGCACGTGATCGCAATGGTGTTGAACTCGTCTGGGACAGCAAGAAAAACAAGGCCGTCCCGCACAGTAGTAAGAAAGTTGTGCCAAACCTGACGCAGGAAGTTGTCCTTTCAGGTGGGCAAAAGGCTAAACCGGTACTCCGGTTAATGGCTGATATGTATTGCGACGACGCATTCGCTCCCGAAGCGATTGCTGCAAAAACGGGAATTTCCGCCGAAACGATTAAAGGCCTCGCAGCCGAAATTGCCAGGGTTGCCTTCGAGGAAGAAATCATTATCGAACAACCCTGGACCGATATGAAGGGTGAGCGCCACGAGCATTTTATCGGGCGGCCCGTTTCCATGCACGCAATGCGTGGCATATCTGCGCACTCAAATGGCTTCCAAACCTGTCGGGCACTGCATGTGTTACAGGTTCTGATTGGCTCCGTGGATTGTCCTGGCGGGTTCCGTTCCAAGCCTCCCTATCCTAAGCCAGTCAAGGCCCATCCCAAGCCACATGCAAGACGCCCAAGTGGAGATCCAACGGCTCCATTGAACGGACCCCATCTTGGCTATCCCCTGGGCCCAGAAGACCTCTTGATGGAGAAAGATGGCAAGCCTCTGCGCATCGACAAGGCGTTTTCCTGGGACGCGCCGCTAGCCGCCCATGGCATGATGCACATGGTCATCGCAAATGCCCATGCCGGCGACCCCTACAAGATCGATACACTCTTCATGTACATGGCCAACATGGCGTGGAATTCGTCGATGAACACCAAGGGTGTCATCGAAATGTTGGAAGACAAGGACCCCGAAACCGGCGAATATGTCATCCCCCATATCATTTATTCTGACGCGTATTCGAGCGAAACCGTTGCATACGCAGACCTTATTTTGCCGGATACAACTTATCTGGAACGGCACGATTGTATTTCCTTACTTGATCGACCAATTTCTGAACCCGATGCGGTGAATGACGCCATTCGTTGGCCTGTCGTCGAGCCGGACCGCGATGTGCGCGGTTTTCAGTCGACGCTCATCGATCTTGGTAGCCGCCTGAAACTAAATGGATTTGTCGATAACAAGGGCAAAGCACTGTACAAGGATTACGCTGATTACATCGTCAATCACGAGCGGAGGCCAAACATAGGGCCGCTTGCCGGATTCCGTGGCGAGGATGGCACTGAAGAGGGGCGAGGCGCGTCCAATTCCAATCAACTCGAACGCTACAAGGCTAACGGGTCATTTTGGTCTAAACACATTCCGCTGGAAGCACAGTTTTTTAAGCACGCCAATGCCGCATATCAGGATCTGGCCGTATCGCTGGGTTTTTTCGACGCCCCGCAACCGGTGACATTCCAGCTTTACTGTGAGGAACTGCAGAAGTTCCGACTGGCGGCACAGGGCCATGGAGAACACCAGCCGCCCGAGCATCTTCGCAAGAGTGTTGAAGCCAGTTTCGATCCATTGCCAATTTGGTACGAACCGTTTGAGACAGCGGATCTGGGTGAGCGGATTGCCGAAGAGTTTCCATACCATGCGCTCACGCAACGGCCGATGGCGATGTATCATTCCTGGGGTTCGCAGAATGCCTGGTTGCGGCAAATCCACACCGCGAACCGGCTGTTTGTACCCACCAATATTTGCGATGAAAAAGGGCTCAAGGACCATGACTGGGCCTGGGTCACCTCCTGGCATGGGCGCATCAAAGTGCAGATTATGCGAATGGATGCCGTCAATGGGCAAACGATGTGGACTTGGAATGCCATTGGTAAAAAAGGCGGGGCATGGGGGCTCAGCCCAGATGCACCGGAGGCCAAAAAAGGATTTCTTTTAAACCACCTGATCAGCGAATTGTTGCCTCCAAAAGGTGACGGCCATAGATGGTCGAATTCTGATCCAATTACAGGACAGGCAGCTTGGTATGATTTGCGTGTCAACATTGAAAAGGCTGAAGCTGGTGAACCAATAAGTGAACCCATTTTTGGGACTCAGTCGAAAGTAGGAGTCGGAAGCAAAGATGGCGATCTACGTTACGGCGAGGAATGGAACACATAAGCTGAATGGACTTGTCCCTATTTAATTCCGCATCCGGTTCTCATTGAACTCGCTTTTCGTTCGAATTTGATGGGTGACATTCCTCCTATTGCAGAGTGTCTTCGACGGCTGTTGTAAAATCCATTGATGAATTGGAACAGGGCATCTGTAACTTGCTGACGCGTCTGCCATTTGTTGCGCCGGATGAGTTGCGCTTTGATGGTTTTGAAGAAAGTCTCGACAACAGCGTTACCCTTGATCTTCTGCCGAGGGTTCAGCGCCGTATCGGCCATCTGATACACAAATTGAATTTTCCGGAGCTCTTCCTTGCTTCTTTGATCCAGACTTGGCGAAAGGGTTTCGCCGTCAACAGTCACGTCCCCACGATGTGGGGGCAGTAACCCTGCCATCACCCGTGCGAGTGTGGATTTTCTGCATCCCCTTGCAGGCGTTCATAATCACAGTGTCGGAATTTGAATTGTAATTGAACGATATTTTTGCTCGTCTGACCTTGTTGAGAAAATCGCAGGCAAGGCTGGCAGACAGAGGCAGTTTTGTCCTTTCTGCTTCTTTGAAAAATGTGGTTCCTCAACTCGCTGGCAAAAAATGAACTGCTCATATATCTTACCTATTCTGCGCCGGGCTTTTTGGGGGTACATTTGCAAGATCAGTGGGAAGCGGGCAAGCAAGACAATGCTGTTGCAGAATTGGCCATTGCCCGAGCACGGGAGGCCGCTACACGCGAGATACTTGAAGTCATCAGCCGTTCGCGGGGCGATGAGAAACCGGTTTTCGACGCAATACTCAATCGGGCCGAACAACTTTGCACAGCGCCATTCAGTTTTCTCGCAATGGTCACTGATGACGCTTCGCATGTCGAGATTGTGGCGGAGGGAGCTGAGCCGTTCGAACCGTTTCGACCGGGTTGGCAATGGCCCATCAACAGTCCTCTTCTGGTAGCAAGATCTGTTCGGGAGAAGGCTGTTCTGCAGATCGAAGACACGACGCTGGATCCGTTATTCGACCAGGGAAATAAAGATCGGGTTACGGTGGTAAAAGCCGGAGTTCGCACCGTTCTTACCGCACCACTTGTTGCTGGTGGAGTTGGGATCGGCTCGATCAATTTGTTTCGGAGTGATCAGCAGCCATTCACCGCAGACGAGATCGCACTGGTCCAGACATTTGCTGAACAGGCTGTCATCGCCATCGAGAATGTGCGGCAGTTTCGTGAGGTGCAGGCCCAGCTTCAACGCGAGCAGGCCTCCGGTGAAATCCTGCAGCTGATCAGTCAGAGCCGCGAAGACGATACCCCCGTATTCAATACTATTTTGAAGAATGCCGCACGCTTGTGTGGCGCCACGCGTGCACGCCTGATGCTGGCCGATCCGGAAAATACCAAGTTGCACATAGCGAGTTCCTGGGGCGAGGAAAACCCCACAATGCCTGCTGGCACAGTCATCGACTTGGTGCCCGAAATGATCCCTGTGCGTTCGTTCCTGAATAAGGAAATTTTGAATGTAGCTGATGCCCGCGAAACGGAGGGTTACAAAAAAGGCATTCCGTTGATCGTCAGTAATATCGATTCGACTAGTTCTCGCTCGGTTCTGTCGGTTCCGCTGGTCAAAGATGACAAAGCCATCGGGTGCATCGTCCTAACCGACAAAAACGTTGCTGCTTATGATGACGGGGATGTTTCGTTGGTGCAGACATTTGCTGCGCAAGCTATCATCGCAATAGAAAATGTTCGCCAATTCCGCGAAGTTCAGGAACGTACTGCAGAAGTCAGCGAAGCCTTGGAACAGCAGACCGCGACGGCTGATGTTTTGAACGTCATTAGCCAAAGCCGCGACGATGAACAGCCGGTGTTTGACCGGATCGTGACGCTCAGCAAAGATTTGTGCGACGCGATCTTTGTGGGGCTGGTCCTGGGGCGTGAAGGTGATGCGCTCCAGAAGCTTGTTGCAACAATCGGCTTTGGCGAGTCGTTCGAGAACCTGTGGCGCGACGAGCTGTTCACGATGGACCCGGAAGACTCAGTCACCGCCAGCGCAATTGTAAGCGGCCAAACCAAGCCTATCGCAGATCTCAAGGCCACTCGTCGCAGTACGGAGGGAGATCCAAGATACGATGTAATCATCAACGAAGTCGGTGCTCGCAGTGGGCTTTTCGTACCGTTGATCCTGAACGGAGAAGGCATAGGCTGCATAATACTCGCACGCGACAAAGTTTTGCCGTTCGACGCTGATCATATCGCCTTGATGGAGACCTTCGCGGCACAGGCGGTCATTGCCATCGATAGCGTCAGCCAGTTCCGCGCAGTGCAGCAACGCACCGCCGAAATCACAAAGGCGTTGGAATACCAGACTGCCACGTCAGATGTGCTGTCGGTCATTTCCCGCTCACCCGATGAGCTGAATCCTGTTCTGGAAGAAATCCTCAAAGTCGCTACCCGAATTTGCCAGCCGAAATACACAGCGCTTGCTTTGTTGAACCCCGAGGACAATCTCTATCATGTTCAGACGATGCAGGAGTTTGACGACGAATTCCTGCAGTTTATGAGAGAAAACCCCGTGCCAGCCGGACCCGGCAGCGGCATTGGTGAAACTGCTGCGCGCGGCAAAACTGTCTATTTTGAAGACACCGAAGCCGACGACTACGTTTGGAAAGAGGCGGCCAGGGTCGGTAAATACCGGTCCTTGCTGGGCGTGCCGCTGATCCAGGACGGAAAAGTGGTCGGCGTGCTCGTGCTGTGCCATGACAAGGCCGCGGCATTTGATCCAAAGCAGATTACGCTTTTGGAAACCTTCGCCTCGCAGGCCGTGATTGCAATAAACAATGCGACGCTATTCAGCGAGGTGCAGGCGCGTACAGCGGAAGTCACCGAAGCGTTGGAGCAACAAAAGGCGTCTTCCGAGATTCTGAGCGTCATCGGCCAATCAGTTGAAAACACGCAGCCCGTTTTCGATATGATTCTTCAAAGCTGCAAAACCCTGTTCGGTGGCGAAGAACTGGACGTGCTTTTGGTGGATGATGACGGGCTTTTGCAGGTAGAAGCCTATTTGGGTGACTATATGGAGGATCTCCTTAAGACATTCCCCGCACCCTGGGAGATTACTCCGGCGGGTGAGGCCATTCGGTCTCTCCGTGTTGCCAACTTCGCGGATGTTCAAAACAATCCTGATACGCCACCTGTTCTAAGACGAATGGGAAAAGTTGCTGGATATCATTCCATAGCCTTTGCCCCGATGATCAGGAATGGCAAGGGTATCGGTGTTGTCGGTGTCGCCCGGTCGAAAAAGCCATTCACCGACAAGGAATTGGGGATCATGCAGGGGTTCGCAGATCAGGCTGTGATCGCTATCCAAAATGCGCGTCTTTTCAAAGAGACGAAGGAATCGTTAGAGCAGCAGACCGCAACTGCCGAGGTTCTTAAGGTTATCAGTCAGTCGGCATTCGATCTGCAGCCCGTATTCGAAACACTGGCCGAGAGTGCGGTTAGGCTTTGCGAAGCTGAAAGAGCAGTAATTTTCCGATTCGACGGCGAGGTTCTCCGCATTGCGGCGACGCACAATGTCGGCCCTGATCTCAGGGAATTTATCGATCAAAACCCGATCGCCCCGGGGCGGGACAGCATCTCATCGCGCGCTGCCCTTGAGCGGCGAACGGTACACATTCCTGATGTTCAGGCGGATCCCGAATACAACTATGCGGTGCGGGATGCAAAACCGATCCGGACGATACTCGCGGTACCCATGCTCAACGGGGACGAACTGGTCGGCACTATCACGATTTACAAACTTGAGGCCAAGCCGTTCTCGAAGAAGCAGATATCGCTCGTTGAAACATTTTCCGACCAGGCTGTAATCGCGATCCAAAACGCACAGATGTTTAGAGAAACAAACGAAGCGCTGGAAAGTCAGACGGCAACATCAGAAGTTTTGGAAGTAATCTCCAACTCCGTCGAAGACGCAAAACCCGTGTTCGAGAAAATCCTCGACAGCGGCCAACGGTTGATTCCGTGCTCCAACTTATGCGTGTTTACGATCGAGCGGGATGAATTGGCGCACCTTGGTGCTGTTAGAGGTCAATCCGGTAAGTACTTGGCTGAAAATTATACGCCACTACCGGTTGAGAAAACCTTGGTTTATCCGGTAGTGGAAAGTGGCGAGCCGATCCATTGCATGAATGCACTTGAGTCCAAATCCGAACACCCCGTGCTGTATCAACTAGCCAAACGTGGTGGCAATTTTTCTTGCATAATCGCGCCAATGGTTTGGAAGGGTAGCATTGTTGGGGCCTTGTTCATTGCGCGCATGTTCGACAACGATTCAGCGGCGCCGTTCGTTGATCGCGAAATGAACATTCTGGAGGCCTTTGCTGATCAGGCCGTGATCGCAATCCAGAACGCGCGACTGTTCGATGAAGCGCAGAGCTCTCTGGCACGGCAGACGGCCAGCGCAGATATATTGCGTGTCATTAGCCAATCGCCAACCGACACAATGCCGGTATTTCATGAAATTGCGACAGCGGGTAATCGCCTGATTGGATGTGATCGCAGCGTGATTATATTGCGCGATGGTGATCAGTTTCGAATTGCAGCTGGAGCACAGCGGGGGGATCCGATTGAGGATCTCAACGCGAACCCCGTAACCCTTGATCCCACGTTAAACTACCCCTCTCAGGTCATGACGAGCGGCAAAGTTGTCCATATTCCTGACACGAGCCTGGGAGAGCATCTGCCCCAGGATGCAGAAACTTTTGCCAAGTTTGGGATCAAATCGATTCTGTTCTTGCCACTGCTTCGGGAAGCGAATTGCATCGGGGTAATCACGTTCACTCGAAACGAGAAAACGGGCGCTTTCAGCGAAGAAGACATCAAATTGGCTCATAGTTTCTGTGATCAGGCCGTGATCGCCATCGAAAATGTACGCCTGTTCAATGAAACGCAAACATCGCTAGCGCGTCAAACCGCGATGACAGGAGTGCTACGCGTTATCAGCGAGTCGCCAACCGATGTCACTCCGGTGTTCGAAGAAATCGTGTCGTCCGGGATATCGCTGATCGAATGCGACCTAGCGATTGCCGTGCGCACCGACGGCACTGATGCGTGGCAGGCCGCTGTGGCCACACCCGAGGGGCTGGATGTCGATTTTACAACCAAAAAATTCAAGTTGAACGAAACTGACAACATCCCATCAAAATCTATGCTCACGGGTGAGACTATTCATATTGAAGACTGGGGCAAAGCAGAGTTCTCTGATTTCGACGCGACCGTGCGTGATAAACATGGCTTTCAGTCTTCGCTGATCATCCCGATGATGCGGGGCGATACCTGCCTTGGGTCTTTCAGCTTTATGCGAAAGACCAAGAGGACCTTTTCCGAAGACGAATTAGGCATGGCAAAATCTTTTGCAGATCAAGCCGTGATCGCGCTGGAAAACGTGCGCCTGTTTCAGGAGGCGCAGGATGCGCGTGCAGCCGCTGAGGCCGCCAATGAGGCAAAGAGTTCGTTCCTGGCGACCATGAGCCACGAAATCCGTACGCCCATGAATGCTTTCATCGGCATGAGCGGGCTGCTCATGGATACGACGCTTGATACAGAGCAACGCGACTATGCCAACACGATCCACGACAGTGGTGATGCGCTGCTTGGTATCATCAATGATATTCTCGACTTTTCTAAGATCGAAGCTGGACAAATGGACCTTGAACTTCGGCCGGTGGATTTGCGTGAAGCTATTGAATCTGCGCTGGATCTGGTGGCTTCCCGCGCGGCGGAAAAGAACCTCGACTTAGCTTACATACTGGATGACAACGTTCCGATTGCAATCTCCACAGATCTGACCCGCCTGCGTCAGATATTACTCAACCTGCTGTCCAATGCGGTGAAGTTCACCGAAGTGGGTGAGGTTGTGCTCGCTATCTCCGCGACCACGCTCAAAGGCAATCAGCGTGAACTGGCATTTGAGGTTCGTGATACGGGCATCGGTTTGACGGCAAAGGGCATGAAAAGGCTGTTCCAGTCATTCAGTCAAGCCGACTCTTCAACAACCCGAAAATACGGCGGAACGGGCCTTGGCCTTGCGATCTCGAAACGGTTGGCCGAACTGATGGGCGGCACCATGTGGGCGACGAGCGGTGGCACCGGAAAGGGTTCTACTTTCCATTTCACCTTGAGCACCGAAGAAGCGGATTTGCCTTCGAAACCGGTCCGTAATTTGATCGGCATGCAAACCGAACTTGAAGGCAAACGTCTGTTAGTGGTTGATGATAACGAAACCAATCGACGTATTTTGGCGCTTCAAACCGGTAAATGGGGTGCCAGGACCCGTGACACCGGTTCACCTACTGAAGCGTTGGAATGGCTGAAGGATGGTGAGACATATGATCTGGCAATACTCGATATGCATATGCCGGAAATGGATGGGCTGGAACTGGCTCGAAGAATCCAAAAATCCAATGCAGACTTGCCTCTGATCCTGTTTAGTTCGCTCGGGATGCGGGAAGCTGAAATCCAGACCGGCCTGTTCAAGGCTTTCCTTGCGAAGCCCTTGCGGCAATCTCAGCTATTCGACACGCTGGCCACGCTATTTGCACCCGAAACTTTGAAAAAAGTATCAAGTGAGCCAGCTGGAAAGCCAAAACTCGACCCGGAGATGGCCAATAAACATCCGTTGCGCATTTTGCTGGCGGAAGACAATTTGGTGAACCAGAAACTGGCCCTGCGGCTGTTAGAACAAATGGGATATAGCGCAGATGTTGCGAATAACGGTCTCGAGGCTGTCGAAAGCGTTGAGCGGAAAGCCTATGATGTTGTCCTGATGGACGTGCAGATGCCTGAGATGGATGGTCTTGATGCAACACGCAGTATAGTCGGGACACACGGCAAGGACGACCGCCCCAAAATCGTTGCTATGACCGCCAACGCGATGCAGGGTGACCGTGAAATGTGTCTTGATGCGGGAATGGATGATTACATGACAAAACCGATCCGTGTCGACAGATTGGTTGAAGTCCTGACGAATGTTTCAAAGCGCGAAAGAACATAACAATGAGTGACGACACGATTGATCTTTCTGTTTTCACAGAACTTCAGGATGCGGCGGGGGCCGATTTTATTGAAGAACTCGTATCCACATTTCTCGAGGAAACTCCTGGCATACTGTCGGAACTCAAAACCGCTGCCCAATCCAACGACCAGGATCAATTTCGGCGGGCTGCTCATTCGATAAAATCGAACGCCAGCACGTTTGGAGCTGTTCAATTGGCAGAATTGGCTCGCGAGATGGAACTTGGCGGCCTGCGTGAAGAAATGGATACCAATGAGACACAGATCGCAGCATTGGATGTGGCGTTCCAGAGCGCAGCATCAGCATTGAAATCCATCATAAATGGCTGAACCATCTGCCCAACTTCTGATTGTTGATGACAACAAGGTCAACCGGCTGTTGCTGTCCCGGAATGTCGAACTTTTAGGTTATCAAGCCTCTGTCGCCGAAAATGGCAGGATCGCCATGGAACGGCTGGTCGAAGAGGCATTCGACCTTCTGTTGCTCGATATCGAAATGCCGGAAATGGATGGGTTTGAGGTGCTGGAAGCCATCAAGCTGGTTCCTGCTCTTCGCGATTTACCCGTTATCGTGACCTCGTCGGTGGAAGGGATCGACAACATTGTACGATGCATTGAACTGGGCGCTGATGACTATTTGCCCAAGCCGGTGAACCCAGTTCTGTTGAAAGCCAGGCTGTCTTCCAGTCTGGAGAAAAAACGACTTCGTGACGAGCAGAAGATGCTATTGCGACGTTTTGTAACCAGTGAAGTTGTAGAAGATTTGCAGGAATCTGGCTTTGCTTTGGGAGGAAGTAGGGTTCGCGTTTCGGTGTTGTTCTGTGACATTCGAGGATTTACACCCCTTTCAGAAAGCCAGCCCCCGGAAGAAACAATCGAGCTGCTCAACGCTTATTATTCGCTGATGTTCGAGGCAATTGAGCGCCATGGGGGCATTGTAACCATGATGATTGGGGACGGTCTTATGGTTCTGTTTGGCGCACCGCAACCGCTGGACGACACTGCCGGAAGCGCCGTGGCTGCAGCACGAGATATGCTCGACTTGATGGCCAAATTTAATGTTAACCGGGTGGCGATAGCTAAGCCTGAAATCAATGTCGGGATTGGCATTGCAACTGGCGACGTCATTGCCGGATATGCTGGAACACAGGATCGAGCGACCTATACTTGCATAGGTGACAAAGTGAACCTCGCAGCACGTTTGGAAGCTCACACAAAAGTCGCCAATTGCACGATCCTTATTGACGAGGCGACAAGGGATGCCCTGGCAGATATTGGTAATATTGAAACCATCGGCGATGTTCCTCTTAAGGGAATATCAGAACCAGTGATGGTTTTTTCCGTTCTGCAGATTTGAACGCAATTGTTACCTGCAGTCACAAAAATCGTTAATCGACGGTTCTATGGCAATATCCCAATCATTCGCAGATTTGTTTGATGACGTGAACTGGATGGTTAACTGAAGGCCTCAAGGTGAACTTTCCGCGCCGTGACAGTTGACCATATCCAGTTGAAGTCTGCTCTCGGCCTATTCCGTTGAAAAACTCATCTGAGAAACGACGGTTTCGTTGATTTGATTTCAGTGCGATCCTGTTTGGGCATTGCTTTACGGGGTTGGGCTTGGCGCCGGGATCAATTTTGCCAGTTTTCTA
>WLWG01002198.1_pt1 | contig 15361 bp, 26 predicted proteins | sample 6712871 | NCBI WGS metagenome assembly WLWG01 (sample SAMN12718693, study PRJNA515312) | sponge metagenome | isolation source: marine sponge | host: Mycale hentscheli | place: New Zealand: South Island, Marlborough, Capsize Point | collected 2003-05-01
AGTTAATAGAGGTACCAAAGCAATTAGAATATAGAAATAAAAAAGAAAAGATAACAACCCTAAAAGCAAAAGGATGTTATATATATTAGTATATAGTGTTTGATTTACAAATAGATATGGGTTAATTTCGTTTTCATATATATTGCAGGCTGTAAAAAATTTTGCAAAATTTTTTTCAAAAGGGGTTATGAAAAAGAACCGAAAAGGATGCTATAGTGAGAAGATCGCCATCTGCTATTTGATGGCAAAAGGTTTAGATGTTTTTGATTCCTGCCAGACAAACGGTGCAGTAGATCTAATAACCTTCAATCCAGATACCGGTAAGATTAAATGTTGGGAAGTAAAGACTGAAAACTTTAGATTATCTGGAGAAAAGAAAGGCTATGCTATTTCTAGAGGGTTGCGAAATAAGAAATTTAAATCTATAATAAACCTACTGTATGTGCACAACGGCGAATGCCGCGAAGGTAAACGAAAATGAACCAAGATTTAATTAACAAACTTCCACCCGATGCGAAGAAAGAATTTTTAAAATACGCTATAAAGTTCGACGAGAAGAAAAAACAAAATTCTGTACAAAAAGATTTCTTAAGCTTTGTAAAACATGTCTGGCCAGAGTTCATCGAAGGCAAACATCACAAAGAGATTGCTGATAAGTTTAATAGGTTAGCTCTCGGAAAAATAAAAAGACTTATCATCAACATGCCTCCCAGACATACAAAGTCAGAGTTTGCGTCCTATCTACTTCCCTCTTGGATGGTAGGACGAAAGCCTGATCTAAAAATTATTCAAACAACACACACCACCGAACTAGCAATAAGGTTTGGTCGTAAAGCTAAAAATTTAATTGATACCCCCGAATATCAATCCGTTTTCAAAACACGACTACGAGAGGATAGTCAAGCAGCTGGTAAATGGGAGACTGAACAAGGTGGTGAATACTATGCAGCAGGTGTTGGATCTGCAATCACGGGCCGTGGTGCGGACTTATTGATTATCGATGACCCACACTCGGAGCAAGATGCATTGAACGTGACTGCTCTTGAACGTGCTTATGAATGGTACACCTCTGGTCCTAGACAAAGGTTGCAGCCTGGTGGAGCGATAGTCGTTGTAATGACGAGATGGAATATGAAAGATCTAACTGGGATGTTATTAAAATCTCAAAAAGAATTAAAATCAGATCAATGGGAAGTAATTGAGTTTCCTGCGATCATGCCGTCGGGTAAACCTGTGTGGCCACAATATTGGAAACTGGATGAATTAGAATCTGTTAAAGCATCGTTGAGCGTGGGTAAATGGAATGCACAATGGATGCAGAACCCAACAGCTGAAGAAGGATCTTTAATCAAACGAGAGTGGTGGAGGATTTGGGACAAAGGTTATATTCCACCATTACAACATATCATTCAAAGTTATGATACTGCATTTTTAAAAAAGGAAACGGCAGATTACTCTGCTATTACTACGTGGGGTGTGTTTCATCCCGATCAAGATTCCCCTCCTAATTTAATACTATTAGATGCATTTAAAGAACGATTAGAGTTTCCAGAGTTGAAGAAAGAAGCTTGGGAACAATACCGATATTGGAATCCAGAAACGATAATCGTGGAGAGTAAGGCTTCTGGTCTGCCACTCACATATGAGTTGCGAAAAATGGGCATTCCTGTTATAAACTACACTCCCTCAAAAGGTAACGATAAACATGCGAGGGTCAATGCCGTCGCTCCGCTATTCGAGAGTGGCGTTATTTGGGCGACTGAAGATAAATTCGCTGAAGAGGTTATTGAAGAGTGTGCATCATTTCCTTATGGAGACCATGATGATTTGGTGGACAGCACAACACAAGCGGTAATGCGTTTTAGACAGGGAGGGTTTATAGTGCATCCTGAAGATGAAAAAGAAGATACATTACCAAGAACAGAGAGAACGTATTATTAATGGCGATAGATTTTTCAAACTACATTAACACCTACAAAGGTAGTCCGGTACTACAACAACAGTTTCCGAACATGAATGATTACTTGGCGTTGTTTGGTTACAACCAAGGAACAACTCCAACACCTACACCTACACCCACTCCAACACCAACCCCTCCTACTACAGGACCTGTTAATATAATAGGACAAGATTTAAGAAGTGGAGCGGGGAGCGCGGGTATTCCAAGTATAGGAAGCCCAGAAAGAATTACAGCATTCAATGAAGCAATTGATACAAGACAAAATAGATTAAACAATCCAGGTGCTATTGCATCTTTCTTTTATGAAAAAGGAGTTCCAAAACAAGCCTCTTACAATGAAATGTTATCTAGAGGAATGTTAGGAGCAAAAGACACAAGAGCAACTTCTGGTATTCCATTTGGAATTTCTGGTATGATAGCGAGTATGTTGCCAGATAATTATTATGATAAGATGACTTTAGGCGATCAAATAGTAACTCAATCTTATATGGGTTACACAGATCCAAATACTAATATGGCAAACAAAGATCCATTTGGTATTAATGTTAGATCTGCATTTGGAAACTATGTTGAAAAAGCACAAGAAATTTTAGATACTTTAGCTGAAAAAAAAGCAAGAAATAATGGAGTTCTTTCAGATTATGATTTATCAAGAGAAAAACTTTATTCAGATGTAGTTAATAAAAAGAAAAATGTTACGGCAGATCTTGCATTAATTCAAAAAGCAAAAGAAGAAAAAGCAAAACAAGATGCAGCGAAAGCGGCTGCACAATTAGCTGGTGTAAGTCAATTAACAGGAAATGTAAATACTGGAGGTGGAAAAGGAATTGCATCTTCAGGAGTTGCTTCAGGCAATGTAGATCCATCAGGAATGGGTGGTGGTTCAAGACAAGCTAAATCTTCAGGTTCTCAAAATACAGGAAGAACCGACGGCGGTTGGGGATGGAAAGATGGTGGACTTGTAACAATGTTTAAACTAAAAGGATAATCATGGCAGAAATAGATGACGCTTTACCGAATCAATCTGTAAGCGATGCAGAATTTAAAGAGACAGAAGTAACAGAGGTAGAAACACCTAACGAAGATATTGTTCAAACATCGGAAGATGTAGAAGTAACAATGGATGAAGAAGGTGGAGCTGAAGTATCTTTTGATCCCAATGCAGTTGATCCATCTTTAAAACAAGATCACTCAATAAATTTAGCAGAAACTTTAAATGAACAAGCATTAGATTCATTAGGTACAAAATTATTTGACCAATACCGAGAGTACAAAGAATCTCGTGGTGATTGGGAACAATCATACAGAGAAGGTTTAGAACTTTTAGGTTTTAAATACGAAAGACGAACAGAACCTTTCAGAGGTGCATCAGGTGTTAATCACCCTGTGCTAGCTGAAGCAGTCACACAATTTCAAGCACAAGCTTATAAAGAATTATTACCAGCTGACGGACCAGTCAGAACTCAAATTATGGGAGCGATCACTCCAGAGAAACAAGATCAATCACACAGAGTAAAAGATTTTATGAACTATCAAATAATGGATCAGATGAAAGAGTATGAGCCAGAGTTTGATCAAATGCTTTTCTATCTACCCCTCTCCGGTTCTACCTTTAAGAAAGTTTATTATGACGAGCTTTTAGGTAGAGCCGTTTCTAAATTTGTACCAGCAGATGATTTGATTGTACCTTATTCTGCAAACTCATTAGATGATGCAGAAGCAATTGTGCATGTAATCAAAATGTCTGAAAACGAATTAAGAAAACAACAAGTAGCAGGATTTTATAGAGATATAGAATTAGGACAACCTCCTGTAACAACAAATCAATTAGAGGATAAAAAATTAGAACTAGAAGGTATTTCAAAAGATGGTCAAGAAGATCAATTCACACTTTTAGAAATGCATGTCAATCTAGATTTAGAGGGTTATGAAGATATGTCCCCTGACGGCGAAGAGACAGGAATTAAACTTCCATACATTGTAACGATTGCAGAATCTAATAATAAAATTTTATCTATTAGAAGAAACTATGCCGAAGGCGACAAGTTGATGAAAAAAATTAATTACTTTGTACAGTTTAAATTTTTACCTGGAACTGGTTTCTATGGTTTTGGTTTGATCCATATGATTGGTGGTTTAACTAGAACTGCAACTGCAGCTTTAAGACAATTGTTAGATGCAGGAACTTTAGCAAACTTACCAGCTGGATTTAAGTCTCGTGGTATTAGAATTAGAGATGATGCACAACCATTACAACCTGGTGAGTTTAGAGATGTCGACGCTCCAGGAGGCAATATCAAAGATCAGTTTATGACTTTACCTTTCAAAGGACCCGATGCAACATTACTTCAGTTGATGGGTATTGTAGTATCAGCTGGCCAACGATTCGCGGCTATCGCAGATATGCAAGTGGGTGACATGAACCAACAAGCAGCCGTCGGTACGACTGTTGCATTATTGGAGCGTGGCTCTAGAGTTATGTCTGCAATTCACAAAAGATTGTATGTAGGATTAAAACAAGAATTTAAATTATTAGCAAATGTATTTAAAACATATTTACCACCGGTATATCCTTACGATGTACCAGGGGCACAGAGAAATGTTAAGGTTTCAGACTTTGATGAAAGAATAGATATCTTACCAGTTGCAGATCCAAACATTTTTTCTCAAACACAAAGAATTTCGATGGCGCAATCACAACTTCAGTTAGCGCAATCGAATCCTCAACTACATAACCTATACCAAGCGTATAGGTCTATGTATGAAGCATTAGGTGTTAAGAATATTAGTTCTATTTTACCACCACCACAACAACCACAACCGATTGATCCAAGTATGGAAGAGATTGCAGCGATGGCTGGTAAACCTTTTCAAGCATTTGTTGGTCAAGATCACAAAGCACACATTGATTCACACTTAAACTTTATGAAATCAAACACAGTGCAAAATAATCCTATGGTAATGGGTGCATTACAGAAAAATATTTTGGAAAGAATTAGTTTAATGGCTCAAGAACAAATTCAATTAGAGTTTAGAGAAGAATTAATGCAGGCAAGACAACTACAAATGGCTTTACAACAAAATCCTAACAACCCAGAACTTGTTCAACAAGCAAATTTAATAACACAAAAGATGAATGCAAGAAAAGCTGTGTTGATTGCAGAGATGACTAAAGATTATATGGACGAAGAGCAGAGAGTTATTAGTGAATTTGGTGGAGATCCACTGATTAAACTAAAAACTAGAGAACTTGACCTTCGTGCAAGGCAAAATGAAGCTAGAGCTGCCTATGATGAGGGTAGAATTAGCCTAGATACTCTAAAAACAATGATGAATCAGCAAAACACAGAAGAAAAACTAGAGCAAAACGAAGATTTAGCAGAATTAAGAGCTGAAACATCAATTGCTAAAACAATTCTATCAGGTGAGAACAGTATTAGACGACAACAAATGTCTGACGCTAGTAAAATTCACGATTTCGGTAGAAATTTTAAGAAAAGTTAACTATAATAATATTAAGGAGAAACTTTATGATTAAAAAAGTTAAAGAACCTAAAATTACAAAGGAGTTAGGCGTTGGAAAAGACGGCTACCAAACTGGTGGCGTTGAAATCAAAGCGACTGACCCTATGGAATCACAGGTTGTTGATGTTAAGGGCACAAGAAGAATGCGTCCTGACAAAAAACCTGTAAAAGCAACTTGGTACTAGTATGTGGTTGTCGGCAATTAAATTAGCCGTCTCTGCTGGTAGCAAGATTTATGCAAACAAGCAAAAGGCGAAGGTCGCAATGTCTGATGCTCAACTGTTGCATGCAGAACGACAAGCACGAGGTGAGGAAGCTTACCAAGGTAAACTTCTAGAGGCTCGTCAAAACGATTACAAGGACGAATTCGTTTTGATAATTTTGTCGGCTCCAATAATAGTCCTAGCTTGGGGGGTCTTCAGCGACGATCCAGGCGCACTCGACAAAGTAAAAACTTTCTTCGAGCATTTTGCGGCACTCCCGACGTGGTTTTCGACTTTGTGGATCCTTGTCGTCGGAAGTATTTTTGGTATAAAGGGTACACAGATATTTAAAAACGGAGGAAAAAAATAATGCCTAACAGAAGATTTAACACACAAGTTGCTCAACCCATGAAGAAGGGTGGCAGAGTAAAAAGAAAAGGTGGTGGTATGGGTGGTAGAACTGGCGAGATGATGTATTCACGTGGACAAGGTGAAAACATGAGATCTAAAAGAGTACCAACTGAACTTATGGACAGAGGCGCTATGAAAAAAGGCGGCAAAGTTGGTAAGAAAAAACAAGGTTACAAAGCTAGAAAAGACGAATCAATAGCTATGAGAATCAAAAAGAAAAGAACTGCTAAACAATTAAAAGCTAGCAGAGATGATTCTTACGGTAAGTTTGGTTCTAAAGCTAAAAAATCTGGAAAGATCAACAGGTAGTAATATGGCTAACACTAGAAGAATGAACAGACTTGAAGAACTAGGTAGAGTTGATTCTGAAAAAGCTTTTACTAGAAAAGGTAAAAGAAATCTTAAAGACGAAAAGAAAAGAATTGTCAGAGAACTTAAAAAAGATGGTGGCTCTTTAAAATCTGTAGACAAAGAAAAAAATCCAGGTCTTGCTAAACTTCCAACTAAAGTCAGAAACAAAATGGGCTACATGAAAAAAGGTGGCAGAGTAAAAATGAAAAGTGGTGGTATGGCTAAAAGAGGAAGAGGTTGCGAGATTAGATAATGCCTCTCACGGACAAAGGTAAAAAAATAATGAAGTCCATGAAGAGTAGGTATGGCAAGAAAAAAGGCGAACAAGTTTTTTATGCATCTAAAAATAAAGGTAAAATAAAAAACGTAGATAAGAAAAGGAAAAAATAAAATGGCTAAACTATGTCCTAAAGGTAAAGCGGCAGCGAAGAGAAAATTTAAAGTGTACCCTTCGGCGTACGCTAACATGTATGCATCTGCTGTTTGTTCTGGTAAAGTCACACCTGGTGGTAAAAAGAAAAGAAAAAAAATGCGTGAAGGTGGTATGGTCATAGAGGACATGACTACAATGATAGAGGTCTAATGGCCAAAAAGGGTTTAAGATCATGGGTAAAGGAAAACTGGGTAGATATTGCCAACAAAAAATCGGATGGCTCATACCCGAAGTGTGGAAGAAGTGGTGGAGAAAAAAGAAAAAATTATCCAAAATGCGTGCCCATTGCGAAAGCAAGAGCGATGAGCAAAGGTCAACGTGCGGGTGCCGTCAAACGAAAGCAGGCTGTAGCTAATACAGGACCTAAACCATCAAGAGCTGCAACCTTTGCAAAAAAGAAAGATGGTGGAATGATAAAACAAGCACAACGAGATTATAAAGGAAGTTACATACAAGGTAATTTAGGTGGAGTAGAAGTTTCAAATCCAAGTTTAAAAAATTATTATAAAGGAATGTTGTAATGCGAAGACAGGACAACATGCCTAAAAGAAATAAAAAAAACTTTAGACCTACAAAGTCTGGAGCAGGCATGACAAGAGCTGGTGTTGCTGCCTATAGAAGAAAAAATCCAGGTTCTAAATTAAAAACAGCTGTGACCGGTAAAGTTAAAAAAGGGTCTGCTGCCGCTAAAAGGCGAAAATCATACTGCGCAAGAAGTGCAGGACAAATGAAACAATTTCCTAAAGCTGCGGCCAATCCAAATTCGAGACTTCGACAGGCACGTAGAAGATGGAAATGCTAGATAAATTTTTATATTCTTTTTTTGGAAAACTCGATGATGCTATTGCGTTTGTAGAAACGTATGTTATTAAGATAACTGAATGGTGTTGGCAATCACGTGTCAAACTTTTAAACAAGAGAAGGAAAAGAAAATGAGAACAGCAATATTAGATGCACTAGAAGCTAGATACGAAGCTCAAATTCTAGAAGCTGATGCTACCCTTAAAATCTATTTAGAAAATTCTGTAGGGATAGGAGAACATCCACAACATTTAGAGGAAGTAGATAAGTTAGTAGAAAAAATTGCAACTGCTGAAGAAAAAATAAAAGTATTACAACAATTTAAATTATGAGTGATCCAAAAAAAGGAACTGGTAAAAAACCTAAAGGTTCAGGTAGAAGATTATATACGGATGAAAATCCAAAAGATACTGTTCGAATTAAGTTTGCAACACCTACAGATGCTCGTAAAACAGTAGCTAAAGTTAAACGAATATCTAAACCTTTTGCTAGAAAAATTCAAATTTTAACCGTTGGAGAACAGCGTGCCAAGGTTATGGGTAAATCAAAAGTCGCTGCAATTTTTAAGAAAGGTAAAGATGCTATCAGAAGAACTAACCCTAATACATAAACTTAAAAAAAGAATAAATGCAACTTTGCAACAGATTGGTGATAATATGATCACAGGTGGTGTTGACAATATGGAAAAATACAAGTATTTATTAGGACAGGCACAAGCCTATCAAATAGTAATACAGGAAATCTCTAACCTGCTAAACAATGATGAAAAGGAGCAAAATGACGGAAACGTTATCGACATCAAAGGAAGTACCAAAGATTAAACTTGGTCTTCAAGATAAATACAAAGAAGAAAAAAAAGAAGAACCTCACGCAAAAAGATTAGACGAAAATAATATTAAAGAGGTAGAAAATCAGTTACCAGAACCGGTTGGCTACAGACTTTTAGTTTTACCTTTTACACCAAAAGAAAAAACTAAAGGTGGAATTTTATTCTCTCAAGAACAATTAGATAAAGCTAGAATCGCAACGACTTGTGGTTATGTTTTAAAAATGGGAGATCTTGCATACAAAGACAAAGATAAATTTAATGAGCCTTGGTGCAAAATAGGAGATTGGGTAATGTTCGCTAGATATGCTGGCGCACGTTTACCGATTGAAGGTGGAGAAGTGCGAATACTAAACGATGATGAAGTGTTAGGGACAATAAAAGATCCCGAATCAGTTCTTCATTACATTTAACATAGGAAGGAAACTATGCCGACGGAAAACGCACAAAAAGTAGATGATCTTATTGACGTAGGTGAAGCTGATCAAAAAGCAACTGAAATTAATTTAGATGATAAGGGTGAACCAGAAAAAGTTGAAGCACCCGTTGAAGAGAAAATCGAAGTAGAACAAGTTGAAGAACCTACTAAAGAAGTAGATAAATCTTTTGAAAACGAAAGAGAAACTAAACTTGAAAAAAAAGAAGATAAGGACGAGCTAAAAGAATATAGTGAAGGCGTTCAAAAACGTATTGCTAAACTTACTCGTAAAATGAGAGAAGCAGAAAGGCAAAAAGAAGAAGCAATAGCTTTTGCTGAATCAGCTAAAAAATCACAATCAGAATTACAAAGTAGATTATCTAAATTAGATAAGTCTTATGTTTCTGAATTTGAAAGTAGAGTATCTACTAATTTAGTTGCAGCTAAACAAGCATTGAAGACTGCTATCGAAGCTCAAGATGTTGAAGGTCAAGTTAAAGCACAAGAACAAATTGCAACTTTAACTATGGATGCTGCACGTTTAAGTAGTTTAAAAACTCAAGCAGAAGCACCTAAAGAGGAAAAAGAAGTTAATATAAATCCTCAAAGATCTACTCAATCACCGGTAACGGATCCTAGAGCAGAGGAATGGGCATCTAATAATGCATGGTTTGGTAACGATTCAGCTATGACTTATACGGCTTTTGATATACACAAAAAGCTTGTAGAAGAAGAAGGTTATGATCCTAAATCTGATGAATATTATGCAGAAGTTGACAAAAGAATAAGAGTTGAATTTCCGCACAAATTTGATAAGGTAGATAACACTTCTACAGAAAGAGCAAAACCTGCTCAAACTGTAGCTTCGGCTAAACGTTCAGCCTCAACAGGACGCAAGAAAACTGTTAAGCTCACACCTTCACAGGTAGCAATTGCTAAAAGATTAGGTGTGCCACTTGAAGATTATGCAAAACAATTAAATATCACGGAAGGAGCATAAAATGGAAAATGATAAAATCAAAACTTCTCGTGCGAGCCAAACTAGAGCGAAAGCTGAAACAAAAAAAGTTTGGTCTCCACCCAACTCACTTGATGCACCACCAGCGCCAACTGGATTTAGACATCAATGGATACGTTCCGAAATACTCGGAGCATCGGACGCTAAAAATGTAGCGTCTTCTTTGAGAGAAGGATGGGAGTTAGTGAGAGCTGACGAATATCCAGACACTCAATATCCAGAGATCACTGAAGGTAAATACGTTGGAGTTATCGGAGTGGGAGGCCTATTGCTGGCTAGGATACCAGAGGAGATTGCGCTTCAAATCGATGCTTATTATAAAAAGCAAAACGATGCAAAAGAAGAAGCAGTAGATAACAATCTTATGAAGGAACAGCACCCAAGTATGCCGTTCAATCAAGAGCGACAAACTCGTGTAACTTTTGGTGGTACAAAGAAAAGTTAATCTTTTAACTATTCCTACCCAACAAAATAAATTAAACCGTATTGGTTCGTTAAGAATCAATACATAATTAAGGAAACTAAACTATGGCAAATGCAAGTACAACTGGTTTTGGCTTAAGAACGACTATGACGTTGGGAAATACTCCAGCGACTTCAGGACAATCTGAGTACAAAATCAAATCAGGCCTAGGTGTTGGTATCTTCAAAAATAACCCAATTTCTATCCAGGATTCTTCTGGTGACGAAGGTTACATACAAGATGCAAGTTTCGCAACAACTGATGACACAGGAGCAGGTGGAGCTACTTATGATAACTCTGCAAACGCACCTCTTATTGGTGTGTTTAATGGAGCTTTCTATATAGATAACTCTACAAGCAAACCAACGTTCGCAAATTCAGTTGCAGCAAGCACAACATTTGGGACTAACTATAACACAGGCAGTACTGACGGTTTTGGTTTTGTAAATGACAATCCTTTCCAAGAATATGTTGGAAAATCGGATGCAGTCGTTACTCAATCAATGTACGGAAGCGCTGGCTACAACGTAAACAGCTTTACAGCTAGTGATGCTAAAGACGGTCAATCGACTGTAACTTTAGACATTGGTGGAGGATCTGCTGGAACTCACATGTTTAAACTTGTGAGATCTGCTGATGATCCAGAAAACAATGACAATGGGGCGATTGGTTCAAACCAAATCGTAGTAATTGCACCAGCTAGTAGCTTGTACAATTAATAACAAATAGGAGTATATAACTATGGCAATATCAAGAGCACAACTAGTTAAAGAACTAGAGCCTGGTCTAAATGCACTATTTGGACTAGAGTACAAACAATATGCTGACGAGTGGACTGAAATATTTGATACAGAAACTTCAGACAGAGCTTTCGAAGAGGAAGTAATGTTAGCTGGTTTCTCAAATGCAGCAGTCAAACCTGAAGGTCAAGGCGTGGCATTCGACGATGCGCAAGAAACTTTCACAGCTCGTTACACAAATGAAACGATTGCATTAGCGTTCGCAATCACAGAGGAAGCTATCGAAGATAACTTGTATGACAGACTAGCGTCTAGATATACAAAAGCGTTAGCAAGATCTATGGCGAGCACTAAAAATATCAAAGGCGCAGCGGTTTTAAACAATGCGTTTGACACTACTTTTGCTGGTGGAGATGGTAAGGAGCTTTGTGCTACTGACCACCCTACATTAGCTGGTCAGTTTTCAAATGAATTGGCAACAGCTGCTGAGTTGAACGAAACATCATTGGAGCAGTCTTTAATAGACATCGCTGCAATGACTGACGAAAGAGGCCTAAAAATTGCAGCACAAGGAGTGAAATTAGTAATTCCTTCTGCTTTACAATTTACTGCTGACAGACTTATGAATTCTGCTGGTAGAACAGGCACAGCTGATAATGATATCAACGCTATAAGAAACATGGGAATGATTTCTGGTGGATACACTGTAAATCACTACCTAACTGCAGCGAAGAAATTCTTTATCAAAACTGATGTACCTAATGGTCTTAAGCATTTCAACAGATCACCTATCAAAACTTCAATGGAAGGTGACTTTGATACTGGCAATGTAAGATACAAAGCTAGAGAGAGATACGTTTTCGGATTCTCTGACCCTAGAGGTATCTTTGGATCAAATGCAACATAATCGATAAATATTAAGGGGCGGTCACAAAATCGCCCCTTTTTTACATATAAAGGTGTGTAAATGAAAAAACTTCTAATCAATATCTGGGCGTATAGTTATCATGCAAGATTTCAAATCGAGCATGCTGAAGATAATGCTAAAAGTGTTGAAAATGCTATAGTTGACAAACTAGGAGAAAATAGTATAAAATGGGAGTATCTCGGAAATAATTACTCAACCGAGATAAATCGAATAACTTATGAGGAGGTTATTGATGATACAAGACCTATACAAAGTAAAAAGGTCCTTGGAGTTGAAGTGGGAACAAGAGCATATTGATAATGGTAAATATACTCTTGAAATGGTCAGAATTGATGACAAAGTTAAAGAAGTCATTACCAAGATCAAGCTGGAAGAAGCAGCTATTGCCCACAGACAGAATAGTGTTGAAGGCGCTGCTCCACAAGTTTCTGTAGCTACTTAATAAAAAAGCTACATCGTTGAATAAATTCAATTCACATTACAGGCTCTCTTGCACTCTACTTAAATCTGCTATATAAACTAATTACTATACAATTAATTAGAATACTGACGAGTATAGTCGACGGCCTAGAGACAGTATTCGGAAAACTAGGAGGATACAATTATGGCACAAACACTATTTAGAGGACCAGTTCTGCAAGGTAAATTTAACGAAGCAGGTTTAACTGGATTCAATCTAGAAGCAAAAGAAGCTAACTACACTGTAGCAGATGCAGACACTGGTAAAACTTTTACATCAAAAACTAAAGATGTAGTTTTTACTTTACCAGCAATTACTATTGGAAGAGTATTTACTTTCGTAAATACAGCTGCTGATGGAGCTAATAATTTAACAATCAGCCCAAATGCTGCTGATGGTATTTTATATGCAGGATCTTTAACAGATAATAAAGATATCATTAATACACAAGCTACATCAAAAGTTGGTGATTACATAGTATGTGCATCTTTAAACTCAACAGCTCATTGGACAGTTGTTGCTGTGCAAGGTGTATTTGCTAAAGAAGCGTAATAAATAATTAAGTGTGGGCTTCGGCCCACACAAAATTTAAGGAGAAAATATGTCAGGATATACAAGTGACCAACTAGTAGCTCACTCTACAAGTGATGGACAACTAGTTCCAGCAACACAAAGAGCAAGAATAACTTCTATTCAAGCTGGTGGTGCTGCTAGTTCTAGTATAAAACTTTACAATGGAACAGGAACTGGAGCAGGGAATGTTTTAATAGCTACATATATTTTTGGAACTGAAGGACTAGAAGTTTATGTACCAGGTTCAGGAATTTTATTTGATGCTGGAGTTTATTTAGATTTAACTAACACACCAGGCGTAACTATTACGTTTACGTAGGAGTAAAATTGTGGCTACAATTACTTACACAGTCACTGTAGCAAGTGGCACTACACAATATGGCACTGGTAATAGATTTTATATTAACGGTGAGTTAGCACCTGTCTTGTATTTACAAGAAGGTAACACTTACATATTTGATCAATCTGATTCTAGTAATGCAGTTGGTGGAGTTCATCAAATTGCTTTTTCTACAAATGCAAACAACGATCCAGCAGCCACTTATACAACTGGTGTTACATCTACAGGAACACCAGGTAATGCAGGAGCACAAACCACTTTTAATGTAGCACCTGTTAGAACTACCGGCGCTCCACTATTATTTTATTATTGTACTAATCACAGCGGTATGGGTAATACTGCACAAACTATTTCACCAACTTCTGAAACTACAGAATTTAATCCACAAATGGATGAAATTATTGAAGAAGCTTATGAAAGAACAGGTGTATTAGGAACAAGAACAGGTTATCAATTAAGATCAGCTAGAAGATCATTAAATCTTTTATTTCAAGAGTGGGGAAATAGAGGAGTTCATTTATGGAAAGTTAAACTTGCAAAAGTTCCATTAGTAGAAGGTCAAGCAGAATATAGTTTTGCATCAGATTCTACAAATTTTCCAGAAGATATTGATACAGTTTTAGAAGCGTATTATAGAAATAATTCTGATACAAGTGCACCTTCAGATATTGCACTTACAAAAATAGATAGATCTGCATACTCTGCTACACCAAATAAATTAGCAAAAGGTACACCTTCACAATATTATGTACAAAGAAAATTAAATCCAAGTATATTTTTATATACAACACCAAGTTCAAGTGTATCAAGTACAACAACACCAACTAGTTTTCAATTTTGTTTTTATTATCTAGCAAAAATTCAAGATGTTGGTGCATACAATAATACATCGGATGTAGTTAATAGATTTTATCCATGCATGATTTCAGGACTTGCATATTATTTAAGTCAAAAAGTTTCACCAGAAAGATCTGGAGAACTTGAGAGAAGATATGAAAGTGAAATGTTAAGAGCTCTTGATGCAGACAATCAAGGTACATCTAGTTTCATATCACCACAAACATTTTACGGAGATGGAGTATAATGGGTAAATATGCATCAGGTAAACATTCATTAGCAATTTCTGATAGATCAGGTATGGCATTTCCATATACTGAAATGGTTAGAGAATGGAATGGATTTTTAGTTCATTATTCAGAGTACGAACCAAAGCAACCACAATTAGAACCAAAACCAGTTGGCTCTGATCCACAAGCTTTATTTAATCCAAGACCACAACCTTCATCTAAAACTAGTTTAATACTTTTAGATAATAATCCTTTTACAAGTATTATTTATGGTGGCACAACTTATGTAAATGTTTTTTCAGAAGATCATCAAAGAGCTGCAGGTTCTACAGTAAGATTTAGAGGACCTCCTGTAGTAACTTCTGCTGGACCAGGTGGTACAGATGAAGCAGATTTAAAAAATTTACAATCGTTTGGAGATATTCCCACGTTTGATAACGTAAGTGATTTAAATAATGCAAATGGTTTTACAATTGCTTTAGGTCAAATAGATTCAGCAGGAAATGTTACAGGTGCAACTACAAGTGATGCACTAACAACTCCAATAAATTATTTTTATATAACTAGCACTAGTAATGCAACAACAGGTAATGTAGAAGGTGGTGGGGCAAACTGTTCTGCAGGACCAGTAACACTTGAGGTAGTAAACGGATAATGGCATATACTTTAACAAATTTACAAGACGATATAAGATCTTACACAGAAGTTAGTTCTACAGTTTTAAGTAGCACTGTTCTTGATACTATAATTAAAAATTCAGAAAACAAAATTTATAGAGAAGTTGATTCAGATCAAGATAGATTCTATGCAACTTCAAATGCTATTGTTGGAAATAGATATGTTA
>WLWG01002200.1_pt1 | contig 15340 bp, 12 predicted proteins | sample 6712871 | NCBI WGS metagenome assembly WLWG01 (sample SAMN12718693, study PRJNA515312) | sponge metagenome | isolation source: marine sponge | host: Mycale hentscheli | place: New Zealand: South Island, Marlborough, Capsize Point | collected 2003-05-01
ACGGACGCCGCTTGCAGGTCTGAAGATTAACTTAGTCAATCTTAGAAATGTGATGAAAAAATTGTTGTGGGAACGCAAAGAGAATGAACTATTGGTGTCTACCGACAGTTTAAAAGAACAATCTGTCCATATTAATAAAATGATACACCGAATTGATTCTGCGAATGATTTGGTGTCATTACAGTTGAAAAATATGGTTACAGAGAAAGTGGATTCTAGCAATTTTCAATATTACTCCATTCAAGACTGTGTCGACCAAGCGATTGAGCATTTTCCTTTTGAATATCCGCAACAGCGACAGTTAATTCACTGTGATATACAAAAAGATTTCCAATTTTGTGGGGAGATGACCTTAACCAAACACGTGATATGGAATTTAATGGCTAATGCCTTGTATTTTATTAAAGAAGTGGATAAAGGCCAAATCAATATCTCAACGGTCATCAATGACCAGCATAATATTTTACGATTTTGCGATACGGCTAGGGGCATGACATCTGATGAAGCTAAGCAAGTTTTTGAAAGATATTACACCAATCGAACCGATGGTAATGGCAGCGGTGTAGGATTGAGTTTCTGTAAGTTGGTAATGACAGCATATGGTGGAAGCATCGTTTGCAATGCCGAGCTGGGTGAGTTCACAGAATTTTTATTGTATTTTCCGAAACCAAGTTAGACTCATCTCTATCACGTTCGATGCCATGCATCTAAAAATTGTTGCCAATGGGGTTGATCACTGTCGGCTAAGGTGTTTGCAACCAAGTCGGTTTCTTGTTGCCACGCTGCATCGGTTAATTGGCCGCGCAGGTGTTGATGATGCAAATACACTAAATAAGTATTCAACACATCGGTTTCACAATAATCACGAATTGATTTGACATCGCCTCGTTGAAAATGAGGCCATACTTGGCCACCATCCATCCCCATTTTGCCAGGCAATCCCAACAAAGTTGCCACCGCATTTAACGGAGCATTGGCGCGTGGTTGATAAGCGGCCAGCACATCCATAAGATCAGTATGGCGTTCATGATAACGGTTTAAATAATTATTCCAGCGATAACTGGGATCGTCTTCACCGGTTTGCCAATAACCGGCTGCCGTAATGCGATGCAACAAACTGCGATAATGTAAGACCGGTAAATCAAAGCCACTGCCATTCCATGAAACCAGCGTAGGACGATATTCATCAATGCCGTGAAAAAAACGTTGAATCAACTCCGCCTCATCCGCTGATGTTTCACCCAGCGACCAAATCTTTAATCGATCTTGAAAGCGCCAGACTAATGAAATTGCGACGATACGATGTAAATAATGGGGTAAAAAATTGTGACCACTTTTCGCTCGCTGCATGGCAAACATGGCTTGAGCTACTTGATCATCATCCAGGTCTTGCAAGTCATAAATCCGGCGGCCACTGACGGTGTCGGGGATAGTTTCAATATCGAAGACAAATACATTCATTCCTGGTAGACTCGCTGATTACGATGTTCGTTACGCATAATAACAATGGTTTTAACTTTGAAAAAGTATTTGTTTGTTGTCATTTTGAGTCTATTCATCGCTGGGTGTTCACGTCCGCCCCAACCGAATAATATCAATAATGTGTGCTCTATTTTCAAACAGTATCCTCGCTGGTATTGGGCCACTCAAAAAACGCAAAAACGTTGGGGTGTGCCGATTCAGGTGCAAATGGCGATTATCCATCAAGAGTCTGGTTTTAACGCTAAAATCAAACCGAAGCGGACTAAATTATTAGGTTTTATTCCCTGGAAGCGTCCTTCTTCCGCACGGGGTTACACTCAAGCATTGAAACAAACCTGGCGAGAGTATCGCCAAGATACCGGCCGAAGTTCAGCCACTCGCACCAAATTTAAAGATGCCACTGATTTTGTCGGTTGGTATGGGCATCGGGTACATGCACGGGCTAAAGTGTCGAAATATGACGCGTATCGAATTTATTTGGCATACCATGAGGGAATTGGCGGTTATCAACGCCGTACCTATGTGAAAAAACCATGGTTGGTCAATGTCGCCAATAAAGTGCAACGACGCGCGACTACTTATGAAGCACAATTGCGTGGTTGTCGATCAAAATTGAAAAAGAAACCGTTTTTATTTTTCTGGTTATAAGCGGTGAGTGGGAGAGCTGCATGCGATTAATTTTATTAGGCGCGCCGGGGGCAGGCAAAGGCACTCAGGCAAAATTTATTTGTGAACGTTACAATATTGTGCCGATTGCTACTGGCGATATGTTGCGCGCAGCGGTGGCCTCAGGAACTGAGTTGGGACAGCAAGTTAAGGCGGTGATGGATGCAGGCGCGTTGGTATCCGATGACATTATCATTCAATTGGTTAAACAAAGAATTACACAGCCTGATTGTGCCAATGGATTTTTATTGGATGGATTTCCGCGAACGTTGGTACAAGCTCAAGCGCTGGAGGCAGCAGACATTGCTTTGGATGCTGTGGTAGAAATCAATGTTGATGATGCACAAATTATTCACCGCATCAGTGGACGTTGGGTACATTCTGCTTCTGGGCGTACCTACCATGTTGATTATCATCCACCGCGTCGTCCAGGATTGGATGATGAGACAGGGGAAGCATTAACTCAGCGTGATGATGATCAAGAGGCAACGGTCGCCAAACGGTTGCAAGTGTATCATCAGCAGACAGCGCCATTGATTGAATTTTATCAAGCAAAAGCGCAAACTTGCTCGAGACTGCAGTATCATCAAGTGTGTGGCGTTGGCGATGTGATGCAAATTCGTGACGCCATATTTGCAATTTTGGATCAATTAACTACGGAAAAAAATGCTAGGGAGAAACAATGAATCTTGTGACGTTAACCGCTGATAATTTTGAACAAGTATTGGGACAAAAAGACCTTACTGTCATTGATTTTTGGGCTCAATGGTGTCAACCCTGTTTAACGTTTGCCGACACGTTTGTCCAAGTGGCGAAGCGATTTCCTGATATCACGTTTGCCAAAGTGGATGTGGAGGCAGAAACCGAATTAGCTGCTGATTTTAGCGTGCGTTCGATTCCACTGTTGGTGATTTTAAAACAACGCACGATTGTGTTTGCCGAATCAGGCAGCTTACCAGAATCTACCTTGATTGAATTGATTGAGCAAGCGCAAGCATTGGATTTGAATGCTGTGTCTGAGCAAGGTGATCGTGATTAACGAAGGGGTGCTGTATGCAAGCCGATGAACTTTCCAAACCAGTGGCAAAGCGTGATAGTAAACGCATGGTTATCAAGCTGATTCAATCTGTAGTTTTGTTTGGTTTACTGATTTATTTTTTGCCGTGGTTGTTGGTGTTTTATCTAATTTGTGGTGGCTTAGATTTGTGGCGTAATGCGCCGCTGGATTGGGCGACGGTGAAGCGTTATTTTTTGGGCAATGGTTGGCTCACTTGGTTATTATCTCCATTTAATCTATTGTTAGATTTATTCACCTCGCGCAACAAACGTATTTATCAATTAACCGATTTACCACAAGCATATCAAACGGAAATCAATACTTTGTTACAAGCCATTGATCGTCAGGGGTTGATTGATGAATTGGCTGATAAGATGGGTGATAAAAATCGTGGAATGATGTTTTTTAAATGGTATGGCAAAAACATTCACAACAGTGTCAGCATTCCTGAATTTCATCAAAACTATCAATTTGTTCGCACCATTGGCGTCTCTATGTTTAACAAACAACAATCTACGTCGTTGCATTTTGGCCCCATGCGGGTAACGTTGCGGGTGCTGTATAATTTAAATCCGATTGATAGCGATGATGTTTACATCCAAGTCGGACAGCATCGCAATGTGTGGCGGGAGCAACCGCTATTTATTTTTGACGATACGTTGCAACACCAATCGGTCAATGGCTCGGATCAACAACGTTATTGTATGTTTATTGATATTTTACGCCCCAGTGCTTATCCCGCTTTCATCGATCGAATCCTCAATGTGGTACGCTTGATTTCATTGCGTGTCAATCATGTCTTTTATAAAAATTGGGATTTTATTAAATAATTAGTCGAGTTTTTAATTCGAATATAATTCCCCCAACGATTTTGAATGCATCTTCAAGTACGATGGTTGATATGTCAAATGACAACCGGCTTTGCATCATTCCTGGGGAGGGTTAGATTGGCATGAGTACCGGCTCTCTGGTTAATTGAATTTCAAATTGATTTGCGACTTGTTGTTGAATGTGTTGAGCCAATGTGAGCAACTGTTCGGTGGTGCCACCATCATTAACTAATGCTAACGTGTGGTGGTCTGAAATTTTCACATTTTGATACCGATACCCTTTATGAAAACCCGCTTGTTCAATCAGCCAAGCGGCGGGAATTTTAATACCATCGGCGGTGGGGAAATGTGGAATCGACAGTGATGGATGATGGGTTTGCAATTTTGTAAAAGACGCTTGATCAACGATGGGATTGATAAAAAATGATCCCACCGAACGGCTATTGGGATCATCCATTCGCACAACCATCGATTTACCACGTCGAATGGCGATCACGGTATCACGGATGCACTGTAATTGTTGGGTGATGGGGGTATTAGGCCGATAATCAGGATGTTGCGTTAAACGTTCGGCCAATTCAGGGTACGCAATGCACGGGGGAGCATGAGTGGATAAGCGAAACTGTACCTGGGTGATGATAAATCGTTGAGAATCGATGGTTTTAAATCGAGAGGTACGATAACCAAATTGGCATTGGGTGTTTGTGAAAACCACAGGTTCAAGTGTATGACTGTCCAAGGCAAAAACTTTTTCAATACACTGCTGTACATCTTGTCCATAAGCACCGACGTTTTGGATCGGTGTGGCGCCAATACTGCCTGGAATGCCGGACAAACATTCTACCCCCACAAATCCGTGATTAACGCAGAATTGGACAAATTCATCCCACGGTTCACCCGCTTGTACCGTTAATAATTGATCCTGCCCGCAAGCGGTAGCAATGCTTTCAATGCCTAACAATTGAATGTGGAGTACCAATCCAGGAAATAATTCATCGGCGATAATCAGATTGCTGCCACCTCCTAAAACATACCAAGGGATTTTATGAGCTTTGGCAAATTGCAATCCTTGTTGCAGGTGGTCAAGCGTGTGACAGGTTAAAAACCAACGTGCACAACCACCCAAGCGCAAGGTCGTCAAGGGCGCCAAAGGGATATTGTGTTGTATTCGATGCACTAACATGACCGCTATTATCTATTTTAATGAGGCAATTGTGAACCCTGTCGCTGATGATCCAGGTGATTTAATATTGATTGGCTCATGATTTTAACTTGGTGATTGTTTTGGATTGTTATAAACACGAGTTGGTTGGAGAAAAGGTTATCACCTGATTTGAGAGATGGATGTAGAGACTGCCTCTTAAAGAAGAGGCAGTGGTGTTGTTATTATGGCGCAGGCGTAGGGCTGCGGGGGATGTTGGAATCACTCGTAGTAGCGAAGGGAAAATGAGGATTGTCGCGCTGGAATATTTCAAAGCTCCCGGCTCTTTTTTAGCAGAACAGGAACTCTTTCTAGGTGAGAATGCTGATTTAGAAGATGAGTCGAAATTCTTTGTTTTTGATGCTTGCGATAAAGAATCTGACTTTGATTGAGGTGGAGTATTTTTTCTTACTAGTGGATGATCTCTAGTTTCTAAAATTAATAGGTATTTAAGACCGGGATTTTTTGTGAAAACTGAATCGGTTGCGTACGCATATATTAAAGCAAGATTTTTTGAAGCATCTTCATTAGGTTCCATGTCGGCAGTGCCCATCTTCCTAACGACACGGTTAAAACCATAAGTTTCAATGAGTGAAATTAATAAGTCAATAAGTTGATTGAAACCATTTTCTGATTTCATTGAATTTAAAATAAAGGATTTAAAATTTTCACACAATAGAGAGTGCTGCTCTTTTAATTTAAAAAGTGTTTTTGGTATTTCTGGTGGTTTTTTTCTTAATTGACCACTTGTAATGTTGTGAGTTATTTTCTCAAAAATTGCACTTATTCCTGGAAATTTTTCAGAAGAGTTATTAAGTTTAAGAACTTGATATTTACCATTTAATACGCCGGGGATTATTTGTGAGTCACGAATAGAATCCAAGTATTCTCTCAACTCTGGCTGCTGTGTTAAGAAATCTTCGAACTCTGATTTTGTTTCATCTTCAAACGGGGATTCACGTAAGAGATATTTTTCTATGTCATTACTGTATGGTTCTAAGTCTGTATGTTGATTATCTGGAACGGATGTGCCGGGTGGCCTCATAATAAAAACTCCAAAAACGGTTTCATGCCTCCTTCTTATTGCATCATCTCAATCGTACTATCGATCTTGAATGGGCCAATGAAATTCACTCCGAGCCTGCTCTTAGTTAGTGAATGCATCGTGCCATTTTTATTATTTTTTGAGTTTCCATTCCGTGAAATAGAATGTGTCCAACAGTTTTTTTGATTTATAAACACAGGTGTTTTCGAATTTCGACGACAAGAATACCGCACTTAACTTAAGAGAAAATTAATTAAAGAAAAATAATTTTCTGGAAATTCGGTATACCTATTACTCAGTGGAATTCAGGGGACAGTATACCTATTTCTTTTTATACAGTTTTATTGGAATTAATGAATTAAGGGGACAGTATACCTATTTCTTTTTATACAATTTTCTTGCCAAGTCGAGTTCCGGAGTTCCGAAGGAATTAAGGGGACAGTATACCTATTTCTTTTTATACAGTTTTCTGAATTAAGGGGACAGTATACCTATTTCTTTTTATACAATTTTCTTGAATTAAGGGGACAGTATACCTATTTCTTTTTATACAATTTTCTTGCCAAGTCGAATTCCGGAGTTCCAAATAAGTATACTGTCCCCCGAATTCCCCCCGAATTCCGCGAATTCCAAATAAGTATACTGTCCCCCGAATTCCAAATAAGTATACTGTCCCCCGAATTCCGAATTCCCAAATAAGTATACTGTCCCCCGAATTTGCTGTCCCCCGAATTTGGGGGATATAATCAGGTAGTCAGTCGAACGTTTGATTGCAGCGGTGCAAATAGTGAGGTGATTGCATTTCATGCAGTCGACTCAAGGTCCGTTGAAATGTGTCTAGTAAATTTCCGCGTGGATAAATGTCTGGTAAAGACACGGTGCTTGATAAAATTAATTCCACATTGGCATCGTACAAAATATCAATTAAGTGAATGAAGTAAGTGATGCGATGGTGTTGATGTTCGGCAATGGCGGGAACATTGCTGAGGATGAACACATTAAATTGTTGAGCAATTTGTAAGTAATCGGCTTGATTACGCGGTGAGCTGCAAATGACATCAAAGTCGAACCAAATGATTTGTGCCGCCAGTGCGCGTGTTGGAATTAAGCGTTCGGCAATGCAGATGTGTGCAGGCTGGAGTGTTTGATGATGGCTGTATAATTGAAACAGTTTATATAATTGCTGATCAGTGTCCGCCGTCAACGGTGCGAAAAACACTCCGCGACTCAACACATGCTGTAGTCGATAATCGTGATTGGCAGTGGCGTGAATCACACGACAGTGTTGCGTCAATAATTCAATTGCGGGTAAAAATCGTTGGCGTTGCAAGCCATGTTGATACAATTGTTGTGGAGCGGTGTTGGATGTTGTGATCACCGTCACGTGCTGAGCAAACAACGCTTCTAACAAGCCAGCCAATATCATCGCATCTCCAATGTCATGCACTAAAAATTCATCCAAACACAATACGCGAGCTTGCCGGGCAATGCGTTTGGCAATTTGCGTCAGCGGGTTGGCAACGCCTTGTAGCGTTTGTAATTGTTGATGAATGTGTTGCATGAAATCATGAAAATGCCATCGTTGTTTGTGTTGCAATGGTAATTGTGTAAACAATAAGTCCATCAAATACGTTTTGCCAATGCCGACACTGCCCCATAAATACAACCCTTTGGTCGATGGACGAGTACGAGCCATCCATCGATGCCAAGCGCGACGCCACCAGGGTAAATCTTGGCAATATCGTTGACACAGGTGTTGATAGACTTGTTGCAAATCTTGCACTCGCTGCGCTTGAAGGGCATCGGGTTGAATATGGCCTTGGGCTAAATCGGCTGTATAACGTTGCTCAGGTGTCATGGGAATGATGTTGGTGATAAAAATCAACAATGGCTTGGCGCAAAGCCAGTAAATGCCCATGAAAAAAATGACCGGCCTGGGCAAAGCGTTGGATCTGAGGCCCCGGGGAGCGTTGTGCGGCCCATTGATATACTTCGGTCGGCGATACAATGTCATCGGCATCGCCTTGTAATAATAACCATGGGGTTGTCACTGATAATTGCTCAGTAAAGGAAAAACGAGCGATGGGCGGCGCCACGCTAATTAAAAACTCAACATCAGTTTGGCAAGCCGCCGCATAGCTTACATACGAACCAAATGAAAATCCTGCTAATGCGATGGTGCTGACGTGTGGTTGATGCTTGAGCCAATCGATGATGGTTAATAAATCTTGTGTTTCACCATCTCCATGATCAAATGTGCCTTGACTGTGTCCAACACCGCGCATATTAAATCGTAAACTGCGCAACCCTAAATCACGCGCCGCGCGCGTGATGCTGGTGACTATTTTATTATTCATGCTGCCACCATGTAATGAATGGGGATGACAGACAAGGAGTACTGTCTCACTGGACAGTTCGGTAGGGCATTGCCAACGGCCTTCTAAAACATGACCTTGCTGGCCAGATAATTCAAATGTGTGTTCTCCTGGGGTCGTGAACTGCATGTCAAATACTGAAACGGCTTTACTGATGATGGGCTAAAGCTAACACATTCAATGGGGAAATGTCACTTGCTGCGTTGAACTTCCAAGATGTTGGGCAATTGTTTGATTTTATCGATCAGTCGGCTGAGGTTGGCAACGTCATTGACTTCAACGGTTAATTGGATATTGGCAATGTGATCGTGTGGATTGACAGCGCTGTTTAACGCCAATAAATTGGTGCGCTCATGGGTGATCAAAGCAGTTATTTCTTTTAGCAAACCGGGGCGGTCGTAAGCTTCCACCATTAAATCGATTGGGTAGTGGGCGACTTTTTCACCCCAGGATACATTGATCAACCGATTTTCCAATTCATGACTGATGTTTAAAATATTGGCGCAATCTTGTCGATGAATGGAAATGCCTTTGCCTAAAGTGATGTAACCAATAATTGAATCGCCAGGAATGGGTTGACAACACTTAGCCATTTTAGTGAGTAAATTGCCAACACCGTCAATGTAAACATCGTCTTCGCTAAAAGAGGACTTGACGGTTTTACGAGGCTTTAACAATGCTGTAGCGGAAGGTTCGGCTTTGGGCAATTGGCCATGCAATTTGTGAATCAATTGTCCCAAGCGGATATCACCACACCCGATGGCTGCCAATAGATCATCGCCCGCGACTAAATTAAATTGTTGAGCGAGCGTTTGTTTATCTACTTGAGTCAATCCCAACTTTTTCATTTCACGTTCTAATAACCGTTCGCCTTCGATGAGGTTTTGATCAAAATCTTGTTGTTTGAGCCAGTGATGAATTTTGGCTTTGGCACGTGAGGTGTGAATGTAACCTAAATTGGGATTGAGCCAATCACGGCTAGGATGGGGGTCTTTACTGGTGAGGATTTCAACTTGCTCACCAGTTTGTAATTGATAAATCAATGGCACAATGTGGTCATTGATTTTTGCCCCACGGCAGCGATGGCCAACCTCACTATGAATGTGGTATGCAAAGTCCAAGGGGGTGGCACCTTGAGGTAAATCAATGATTTCACCATCGGGCGTGAAGACATACACGCGATCATCAATAAATTCAGATTCGACTTCTTGAGGAATGCCTTCTTGATGAGCGACGTCTTGTTGCCAAGCTAACACTTGACGCAACCATTCGATTTTTTGTTCATGACGACTGAGCTTATGGTCACCTTCTTTGTATTTCCAATGCGCAGCCACGCCTAGTTCGGCTTCTTCGTGCATTTGCTGGGTACGAATTTGTACTTCAAAAACCCGAGCTTCTGGACCAATGACCGCAGTGTGCAAGGAACGGTAGCCATTGGATTTGGGGTTGACAATGTAATCGTCGTATTCAGCAGAAATTGGTTGCCACAACTCATGAACTTTGCTGATCACTTGGTAACAATCGTCGATGTTAGTAACCAGCACGCGCACGGCGGTGGCATCGTAAATTTCTTCTAAAGGAACATTTTTTCGTTGCATTTTGCGGTAAATGCTGTGAATGTGTTTGGCGCGACCATAGACTTTCGCCTGGGAGAGTTGTATGGCTTTTAATTCAGTTTGCAGCGTTTGCACAATCATTTTGACATAGCGATCACGTTCGATACGACGGGCGCTTAATCCTTTGGCAATGGTTTTGTATTGTTCATTGTTTAAATAGCGGAAGGCTAAATCTTCCATTTCCCATTTGATTTGCCCAATGCCTAATCGGTTGGCCAATGGGGCATAAATATCCATTGCTTCGCGGGCAATGTTTTGGCGCGCGGAAGTATCGTGATGGGCAATGGTGCGTAGCACGCGCAATCGTTCAGCCAATTTAATTAATACCACACGCACATCATCGGCCATGGCTAACAACATTTTACGCATATTGTCGATGGAGCGATGTTTGATGGTGTGGGTTTTCAATTCGTGCATTTTATCAATGGCATTCATGCGTTCGACTCCATCGACCAATTTGGCAATGGATGTTCCCAATTGTTCCGTTACATCATCCAACGTCAATTCCGCATAATGCACACTGTCATAGATAATGGCGGCGGCGATGGTTTGTTGATCCACCTGTAAATCCACCAAAATTTCAGCCATGGCCAAGCCTTGTTGCAAACATGATTCACCACTTTCGGTAGCTTGATCTTCACCGGCTAGTTGGCTCAGCAAACACGCTGATCGAATGAGTTGAGTGTCTGGATAGTGATGCTCTTGTAATAAATGATGTAGCCAGGCATGTAAATCAATCGACCCATCGTGCAGTAAATGCGACTCTTCTTTCACCTTAACCATCGTTTGTCATACCTAATGTCACGTGTGTCGTTTTCAATTACAAGCATAGATCTTTTATGCACTCACCGTGGTGTGGAAGGATTGCAAGCGGCGGTTTATTTTAGTGTACAATTCCGGCAACCAGTTGGGTTTGGGTTGTTTATGGTCTAAGAAAGGTTTTCGTTTGCGCAAGTCATTCGGCGCGATAATAACCTGGGCGTTGCGGGCACCGACTCGACTCATGAGCACGAACAATTCATTCATGGCGCGATCCCCCACGGCGATGCAACCGGCTGAAGCACGTTTACCATGAATGAAAATTTCATCACCCAAATTGGTGCGTCCATCAAGACGTGCTTTCTCACGATCAAATTGATTGGGGTAATTGAGCATCATCGATAAGTGGTACTCGCTGAAGGGGTTTAAATACACAATGTTGTAAATGCCTTCTGGAATTTGTTTATCCCACTGACGCATTTTAGGCCCTGGTAATCCACTGGTTGCGGTCATGGGGTAGGTGCGGATTAATTTATTTTGGCGGCGGTGATCCTGTGCCCACAGTTCAACTTTGCGTTCTTTTTTGAATACCAGCAAGTTAACTTTTTTAGGAGGATAACGTACGCCAGCTTGCTTGAAATATGATTTCAAGCGGGTTTCTGAGCGAGCGCCGTATTGTTGGAGGATTTGTTTTTGAGCTTGTTGCCAATTGTTGGTGGTTACTTTTTTCTTCGGCACGCCATGACAACCTGTCAGTAGGATGGCGAGTAATATAATGAATCCTAATATACGCATGCTCAGTAAACTCTATGAGTGATTAAAGTAAAAAGCACTATTAAAACGCCGCGCAGTATATCACAAAAATATGGGTTTCTGTAGAGAATAAGGGCGGTTGATCCCCCGCCCTTATTCATAAGGATGTTGCAAAAGCTTAGTGTCAGTCGTTAGTATCCCACGACAAAGCGCCACCGGCTTGATATTCAATGACGCGGGTTTCAAAGAAGTTTTTCTCTTTCTTCAAATCCATCATTTCACTCATCCATGGGAAGGGGTTGGTGACGCCAGGGTATTGTTCTGGTAGGCCAATTTGCGCTAAACGTCGGTTGGCGATGAAACGCAGATACTCTTGGAACATGTCTGCATTCATGCCCAAAATGCCATTGGGCATGGTGTCTATTGCATATTGATGTTCCAATTCCACGCCATTTTTAACCAATTGGATTATTTCTTGTTGAAAGGGTTCGCTCCATAAATGTGGGTTTTCAATTTTGATTTGATTGATGACATCAATGCCGAAGTTCATGTGCATGGATTCATCGCGCAAAATATATTGGAATTGCTCGGCGGTTCCAGTCATTTTGTTGCGACGCCCCATGGATAGAATTTGTGTGAATCCAACGTAGAAAAAGATGCCTTCAAAGACCACGTAAAAGGCAATTAAGTCACGCAGCAAGCGTTGATCGGCTTCTGGGGTTCCAGTGTGGAAAGTGGAATCCCCCAAGCTTTGGGTGAAGGGTAATGCCCAACTGGCTTTTTTTGCAACCGATGGCAATTCGCGATACATGTTGAATACTTCGGCTTCATCCAAGCCCAAGCTCTCAATAATATGTTGATACGAATGAGTGTGCAGCGCTTCTTCGAATGCTTGACGTAATAAATATTGACGACATTCTGGGTTGGTAATATGACGATAAACTGCTAGTACTAAGTTGTTGGCGACCAGTGAATCGGCGGTGGCGAAAAATCCTAAATTGCGTTTGATGATGCGGCGTTCATCTTCACTCAATCCATCGGTGCTTTTCCACAAGGCAATGTCGGCGGACATATTGATTTCATTGGGCATCCAGTGATTGGCACAGCCGGCTAAATATTTATCCCATGCCCATAAATATTTAAAAGGGACTAATTGATTCAAATCAGCGCGGCAATTGATGATTTGTTTATCATCCACCCGAATGCGTGCAGCACCCATTTCAATGTCTTCCAAGCCTGTGTGGCCGCCGTTACTGGCTGGCTCGTTGGTCTCTTTAGCAGAGGGGGGGGAGGCTTGCTGCGTGGTTGATGTTTGAGTGGCTGCCGCGTGTTGTATGGTGGCTGCGATTTCAGGAGAAACCGCAGGGATCGGTTCAGCCGATTCTAAGGCGCTCCAATCCAACAATGAACTTTGCTCGTTGGCTGATTGAGGGGCAGTGGTTTGGTATTCGTTGGTCATGATGATCTCCTTAAGTTACAGTAAATGAATTTTTATCATTGGCACGCTTCACAATCGGGATCCAAAATCGAACATACGTTTGGCGCATCGATTTTGACCGCATTGAGTGTGCCATCGGTAATGGTCGATTTTTCAGGGGTGGTCGCGCCTAAGCTACGCAAATAGTAAGTTGTTTTTAACCCACGCAACCAAGCCATGCGATACAACACGTCTAGTTTTTTGCCGGAAGGTTCAGCCATGTATAGATTTAATGACTGCGCTTGATCCAACCATTTTTGTCGGCGAGAAGCTGCTTCCACTAACCATTTGGGATCCAATTCAAAGGCGGTGGCGTAGCGTTGTTTCAATTCATCGGGGATACGCTGAATTTTTTGCAAACTGCCGTCAAAATATTTCAAATCATTGACCATCACTTCATCCCATAAGTCACGTGCTTTTAAATCCGCCACCAGATATGGATTGACCACGGTAAATTCACCCGATAAGTTGGATTTGACAAATAAATTTTGATAGGTGGGTTCAATCGATTGTGACACGCCGCAAATATTGGAGATGGTTGCCGTCGGAGCAATGGCCAATACGTTGGAATTGCGCATGCCTTGGGTTTGGACTGTTTGACGCAAGCTGCTCCAATCCAAGGTGGCATGAGTGTCTTGTTCTAGATAAGGACCTCGAACTTGTTTCAACAAAGCAATGGAATCAATCGGTAAAATGCCTTGGCTCCATAGCGAACCCTTGAAGCTTGGGTATTGACCGCGCTCTTTAGCCAATTCGGCGGAAGCTTCAATTGCGTGATAGCTGATGATTTCCATTGAGCGATCAGCAAATTCAACCGCGGCATCGGAGCCGTAGTTTAATCCCAATTTGTACAAAGCGTCTTGGAAACCCATGATGCCTAAGCCGATTGGCCGGTGTTGTAAATTGGAGTGGCGGGCTTGTGGCACAGCGTAATAATTAATATCAATGACGTTATCGAGCATGCGAATGGCAGTTTTTACCGTTTTTGCTAACTTCTCTTGATCCAAGCCATGTTCATTAATGTGTGCTGGTAAGTTAATGCTGCCTAGATTGCAAACAGCGATTTCTTCTTGTGAAGTGTTCAGGGTGATTTCTGTGCACAGGTTGGAACTGTGAATTACCCCAGCGTGTTGTTGCGGCGAACGTAAATTACAAGGATCTTTGAATGTCACCCATGGATGACCGGTTTCAAACAATAGGCTTAACATTTTACGCCACAATTTCACTGCGGAAATCTTTTTGAAATTTTTGATTTCTCCGCGCGTGGCTAATGCTTCGTAGCGGGTGTAGGCTTGTGTAAACGCTTGTCCATAGAGGTCGTGTAAATCCGGCACTTCATCGGGTGAGAACAAAGTCCATTCGCCATCTTCAAACATACGTTGCATGAATAAATCAGGGATCCAATTAGCGGTATTGGTATCGTGAGTCCGACGACGTTCGTCACCCGTGTTTTTGCGCAACTCCAAAAATTCTTCAATGTCTAAGTGCCAAGTTTCTAAATAGGCACACAGCGCGCCTTTGCGCTTGCCGCCTTGATTGACTGCGATGGTGGTGGCATCGGCGACGTTGAGAAAAGGAATGACTCCCAGTGATTGACCATTGGTGCCTTGAATGTGAGAGCCAATAGCGCGTACTGGGGTCCAGTCATTGCCTAGACCACCGGCAAATTTGGACAGCAAAGCATTGTCTTTGATGGCACTGTAAATGCCTGCCAAATTGTCTGGCACGGTGGTTAAAAAGCAACTGGATAATTGTGAGCGCAAAGTGGCTGAGTTAAACAAAGTAGGGGTGGAGCTCATGTAATCAAAGGAAGACAACAAGAGATAGAATTCAATCGCACGCTCGGTCGGGCGATCTTCTTCAAGCGCCAAACCCATGGCCACACGCATAAAAAATGCTTGTGGTAATTCATAACGAGTTTGATGGTTATGAATAAAATAGCGATCATACAACGTTTGCAAACTCAAGTAGGTGAATTGCAAATCACGTTCAGGACGCAATGCACGGCCCAATTGTTCCAAATCAAATACCTCAGGTAAACGCGGATTTAGAATATCAAGGGTAATGCCTTGTTGAATA
>WLWG01002201.1_pt1 | contig 15330 bp, 10 predicted proteins | sample 6712871 | NCBI WGS metagenome assembly WLWG01 (sample SAMN12718693, study PRJNA515312) | sponge metagenome | isolation source: marine sponge | host: Mycale hentscheli | place: New Zealand: South Island, Marlborough, Capsize Point | collected 2003-05-01
ATGCCAATTAAGCCACCTGAGGATTTCACTCCTAGTATGTCCGTTCAGGATGTCAAGGATGAAGTCCTCCTTTTAAATCTAGACAATATCAAGAGATTCCCCATCTCTGAATCTAAAGTTATGGATTTTTATCATCTCTTTAATAGATTTGGCCCACAAGCCGCCAGAGACGTGATGATTCCTCTAATCTGGTATGGATACGCTCCTCGCCCGTCTGAATACTTTGGATAAACCACCGAAGCTAATGTATAAACCCCCTCACCGGGACGAATACATAGAAGTAGCAGCCGCTTTTGACGAACTCTTTAATCGTTTGGCAGCTTTAGAAGAAAAACTCAACAACATGGAGACAAAATGAGACAGTATGCATCTAAACAGGGATCTGGAACAATGATGAACAGTCAAAGAGGCAAGGAACAGATTGATGTCGTCATCGATAGAGTGATGGCCATTGCCCAACGTGTTGTTGGTGCAGAGAATGTTATTAAGAATCAATCCAAACAGATTGCTGATCTGACCGAGAATCTAGAGAAGCTGACTAATAAGGTTGAGAATATGGCACTTAAAGCAAGTGGCCAAGAGTTCAAAAAGCCTACCACTCGTAAAACCACTACCAAAACAACTGAGGAATAATGAGCGTCTTTTATAATTCACTTGGAAAGCTTGAGATCAAACCCCATAAGAAGAAAACTTTCCAAGGAGATAGTCCACGAACGAAAGCCTGTAAAAGAGGTAGTCGTCCCAGAAAGAAACTAAGTCGTGGGCAGGGTAACTAATAAATAGGAGGGTAACCCCCTCCTTTTTTATGTCTAACAATCCGAACTCAGACTTTATTCAAGAGATTATGGAGGAAGATTTCGGCACTCGTGTCTTGATTACGAATCCAGAATCAGACAAATACCTAGAACAGTACAGAATCAACCAACTCAAGAAGAAGTTTAACAAGGAATGGTTTGATGGCGATCAAAGTAACTAAACCAAGAAGACATTTCGTAGATTTATCACTTGCTTTCTCCCCTCATCCTTTGACGGGAGATCTCACTGTATTGAGAGACGAAAGAGCAATTAATGCTTCGTTGAAGAACTGTATTATGATTATGACTGAAGAAAAACCATTTCAGCCATCATTTGGTTCACAAATCTTGGATTTGATGTTTGATGTGATTGATCCTGGCACCGCATCGTTACTAGAACAAGAAATTGAAAGATCGATCAGATACAACGAACCACGTGTCAAACTCAACAATGTTATTGTTGATCCAAAGGAAGAGCAGAACGAATATCGAATAGAAGTTAATTATACAATAGTTGGTTATGAAGAAGTTTTCACCTTTACCCATATCTTAACACCTACACGATAACCCGATAAATAATCAAAAGTGTAGGGTAGAACCTTGGCGGGACCAATACAACTTACAACAGCAGACTTTCTGGAAATAAAACAAGCTCTTATTGAGTATCTGGATTCCACACAACAATTTCCTGGTTTGGACTTTCAGGGTAGTAATATCCAGGTGATTCTTGATACTTTGGCATATCAGCAACAACTGAATGCTTATGTTGCTAATATGGTTGCCAATGAGAGCACATTAGAGTCTGCTGTCGTAAGAAAGAATGTTGTAAGTCAAGCGAAGTCCATTGGATACACTCCAGTGTCTGCAAGATCCGCTAAGACAATTATTGACTTCCAATTCACCTTATCTACCGACGATTACCCGTCTGGACTACCACAATCGATCACATTGAAGCCAGGAATGTCATTCTCGACTTCTGGAGGAAAAGGTAACTTCCTGTTTAACTGTATTGACCAACAAACTGCTTCAGTGAGGAATGACGGTCTTGTATACTTTAATGATGTCGAGATTTACGAAGGAGTATATCTAACAGCTGAATTTGAAGTCGATAATAATAATTATGAACAAAGATTCTTGTTAGACAACAAGAACATCGATTTTAAGACAATCAGAGTTGAAGTACAGGAAGATCCAAGTGAAGAATTAAGAACGTTCTACACACCGGCTGATAATCTGGTTTTATTGACTGAAGAGAGTAGAAAATACTGGATTGAAGAAAGTTCTAACGGTTCTGCCGAACTTATCTTTGGTGATAACCTATTTGGTTACAAACCAGCAAATGGTGCTAAAATCTTCGTCACATACCTTGTTTCTTCTGGGCCATTGGCAAATGGAATCCAAAATGTAGGTAATTTCAAGTTTGTCGGTCAAGTGATGGATACTTATGGAATTTCACTTGTAGAACTGCCAGAAGTCACTTCAGTCGCTACTACTTTCGGTGGTGCGGATATTGAGAGTATCAGTTCGATTAAATACCGTGCTCCCCGTTCATATTCTGCTCAGAACCGTGCTGTTGTTGCAGAAGACTACGATACCATCATTAGGGGTATATTTCCACCTGTGGACGACATATACATCTATGGCGGCGAAACTAAGGAAATTCCTGAATATGGAAGAGTCTATATTGTTATTAAACCGTCTACAGGTAAGAAACTCAGTAATATCACCAAGAACTACATCAAGAAGAGTCTAGAACCCTTTAGAGTTGCTTCAATCGATATTATCATCACTGATCCCGATATTCTTTATGTTGAGGTCGAATCTCATGTTTTCTATGACGAAAAGAAGACGATTAAAGATAATACCTCAATCAGAGCAACTGTGTTGGATGCACTAACCAAATATCACCAATCTACGTCATCACCAAAGTTTGGTGGTGCTTTGAAGTATTCTGAGATTGTTGGAATCATTGATGACGCTGATATAGCAATTACGAGGAATAATACATCATTTACGATGAGAAAGGACTTGTCGATTGTTCCTAGCACAACAGCAACCTACAAGGTTGATTTTAGACAACAAATCAAGGTTGAATATGATCGGTCCGTTATTCACTCCACTGGATTCACATTAGAGATTGAAGGTAAGTTGGATCCCAGAACATTCTACTTTGAGAACGATCCAACGACAATTCGTTATTTGACCGATGATAATGAGACATCAGAACGATTAGTCTCTGATGTATACGCTTTCTACATCAATGAGTTTAATGAGAAGGTCAGGGTCAACTTCTATCAAAACAAGTACAATGAATTGGTTGTTGTTGATGTTCGAGGTGATGACCAAGAAATTACACCATTTGGCATGATGTCCTTTGGTTATATTGATACTCAAGGATTTGCTAGAGGTGGTGTTGTTGAACTTGGATATAGATTCAAACTAGGTATTAATATCGTAAGTACGGTTGAAGCCTCTAATATCATTCAGATTAGAGCAACACCAAAAGAGATGGATGTATTTGCTGATGAATCAGTGTTCCTACAAGTAGACCCGTCAAGATCTAACATTCAGGCTTCAGTAGATACAAAGATAACAGGAAGCTGAGATGAAAACACTAGAAATCGTAACACCTTCATCACAAATTGACACCACTCTACCTCTGTGGATTCGGAGTCCTGATGTTGTTGTTGAGGGAAGTCAATATAACTCTTACAGTCAGGAGAATCATAGAAACTTTGTAGACTTCATGACTCGTTCTGGTGAAAGCCAGGAGAGACTCGGTTTCAGTGAGAATTTACTTCAAAACCTATTATCTTACAAAGATTTCAATACTTATAGAAACCCAATCATCGCTTATGGAATTCTAACCACCCACGGTGAAGTCAACGAGACAGATATTATATTAGGTTCATTGCAGACAGGACAGGGACAGGATCTATTAGCAGCAAGACCATTTGGCCAAGCGGCACTAATCGATTCTGGTATAACGATCGAAGAAGAGGAGTTGGTTGTTGATGCAGGAGAGGTAGACCAACTTGAACTCATCGATGGTTATGGGTTCCCAGAAGAGAACGGAGTCATCCTTATTGATGATGAGGTCATTCTGTACCGTAGAAGGGAAGGAAACATCCTGTACGACCTTAGACGTGGGTCTTCTGGTACATCCATCCTGCCTACCTTTAGACACGACGGGGTGTATAGACATAAGACTGAACCAGCAAAACACTACAGTGGTTCTGTTGTCTATAACCTGTCCGTACTGTTCCTTACCTCAATACTGGATCAGATCCACAAGACATATGCTCATAAGATTGATTCCACCCGTGTCGTACCTGAGGTCAATAGAGACACACTACTCAAGAACATCAAGGACTTCTTCAAGTCAAAGGGATCTAAGTTAGGTATCAAAGCTCTCTTTAAGATCTTATTCAATGAGAATGATGTAGATGTACATTATCCTGGAGACAGGATGATTAAACCCTCAGAATCTACTTGGACCAAGGGTTTACTACTCAGGACTGTACCGATTCCTAAGATCTTGTGTGATCCAGAGGAAGACTGGACGACCCCAGATAATACCATTGGATCTACTGTAGAACTGAAGTCATATAGCACAGTCACTATCAACAAAGAAGGAGAGGAGTATAGTCCAACTGAAGATGATGTATTTGCTAAGACATATAGTGATTACACAGTATCATACCAGTATGGTGATGAGACACAGTACGAGATCTATCTGAGTAAAGAAGATCTTGAAGGTGAATTTATTGCTAACCCAAACACCAGACTTACCAGACAGTTGTATCTGTCTGGATTTGGTGATTCTAATGATGAGAGAAGAGATACAACAACAGTTACAGTAGAATCGACACTTGGTTTCCCCAATCGTGGTGTTATCTTCATTGACGAAGAAGCAATCTTCTATACAGACAAAACACCTAACCAATTCTTAAACTGTCAGAGAGGTTACATTGGTGTCAATGCCAGACACAAGAAAGGTGCTAATGTCTATGGTCCTTATTATGTCGAGACGAGGATTACTGATAAAGAAGGTAAGGAGTTCGTAAGTCGTTCTTGGCCACTTGGTCTGGTTGAGTCGGTATCTGTAGAAGACCCAGGACTCTTACATCAACTGGACACACCAATCCATCTTAATGGACCTGGACTGGTTGACTTCAGAGAACCTATTCTAGCAACACTGACACCAGGTGATGTTCACTTTACATTCTTAGAGAACTACGATGATAGACTGACAACACAACAGTCTGCTGATCCAGAAGAGATTGCTTATGTCGGTGATAGAACATATGGTCCCGATGGTGTCTACTACGATGAGAAGTATGTCTTTGTCTCTTCTAGTGGGTTTCCGTCTTATAAGATTGGATACTTTACTTCAGATCTGTCAATTCCCGTAGAGGATAAAGTTGGTCCACTACTAGTAAGTGATCAGGTTATATCTGTTATTCCTAGAAGGGAGACTATTAAGGACAACATCATTTCCGAAGGAAAGTATATCTTTGAGTCAAAGGGAACTGATAAGATCGGTGTGTTTGTCGATGGTGTCAGGGCATACAGTAACAAGTCACCAAAGACAGTTACACAAGGTCGTATTGTAAAGTACAATATCATTAACAAGGGATATGGTTACAAGAACCCAACACTGGTTGTAACACCAAGTGCCACTGGCGACATTGAACTATCACCTGTAAATGGTGAGGTCATATCTGTCACACCTGGATCTGATGACAATTTTAACTTCACACCCAGAGCACGGATCAGTAGTGGTGAACGTGCTGTAATTGAACTGGATTTTGATCAGTTCGGTCGAATCACAAGAACATATCTGGTCAGGGGTGGTCAGTATTATAATGACATACCTTCATTAAAAGTTGTTGATGCTACTGGAGTTGGTAAGGGTGGATTACTGTCATGTGATGTAGAAAACGGATCTATCAGCCAGGTCACCATTCTCAATGCAGGTATTGACTACAACAAACTACAGACAAGAGTCGAAGTCATTCCAGTTGGTTCTGGAGCAGAGATTGAAGCAATTGTTGAGTCATATGATATCAATAGATACACAGAGATTACTTACAGTAATAACTATCAGTTTGATGCCGGTAATGGATTCCTATTTGAACCTCCAGTAGGAACTGTCAAGAAATTTTATGGGTATGTCTGTGATCCAATCAAGGTCAGGGAGGAGTTGGAAGACGATGGAACCCAACACTCACCAATCTTAGGTTGGGCATTTGATGGTAACCCCATATATGGTCCATATGGATATGGTAATAACAAAGATTTGTCTGGTGGAATCGAAAGGCAACAGTCCGCTTATCACATACTACAGTCGAGATTATCTGTAGTACCTGATGGTGGTAAACTACCGGGTCTTAATCCACCCAGTCTCGCTGATTATCAGATGGGGTCATTTGTACAGGACTTTACTTATGATCCAGACTACTATAAAATCAGTGGTTCCATAGTCGATCCTATTGATGGATATTTGGCAGGTGAAGACGACCTGTTTTTACACACAGACAAGGATAAGTTCATTGAAATTATTAAAGACAACAATCCAGGTATAGGTCAGATCTACCCCAACAACCTACTAGATGAGAACAACGGTAAGATCTGTAATACACCAGACTTCCCAGTCGAACTATACCCAGATGGAGTCTACTGTTACTTCATCACGATTGATGAAGCTGGACAACCTGCTTTCCCTTACATCATCGGTAAGACGTTTAACAACAGACCGATATCACAAGCAATCAATATTATCAGTCAGGAGTCTATTGATACATTACCCAAGTCACTGATCTATAAACCGAATGAACTTGATGGTGTCACGATTACATTCGACTTCGAGAAGGTTGAGAGACTCAGAAACCCATACCTAGAACCAACCAGTGATGGTGTCAAACTGGAGATGGGTGAGATTCTTGAGGGAACGATTGAGGATATCATTATTGAGATCCCCAAACCCACTAACACTGCAATAGGAGACAGGGTCTTCTTTGATAACAAAGGGACAACTGGTGCAGGAGCACAGGGTGTAGTCAGTGAGGTTAAAGGTAAAGGTGTAGTGAACGCTGGTGGTAGTGAGATTACAACGACCATCAACTCACATCACCAGAGACTGGATCTCAGAGGAAACCTTGATGATAAAGGAGATCCAATCTACTTTACGATTGTAGAGGACAATGAACTAGATTTATTTGGCAGTGACAATACCACTGTTCATATTAATACCTATTATGACTTTGACCAAGGAGAGAGACCAGGAACTGGGTTCAGTAGTCAGAACATCGCTGATGTCACTACAACAACAGAACTGATCCCACAACCAGGTGACCAAGGGTTTGATAATAAGAAGAAATTGTTTGACATCCAAAATGTTCAGACTTTATCTGAAGTTGTCAACCAGTCTTCACTGTGGTTTGAAAGTGTAGATCACCTAGAGACAGGTGATGTTGTTAGGATCAAGAATGGTAGTCTATATGATGATTACATACCACATGAGGAAGTTAAGATCCAAAAGATCGGTGGGAAGAAGTTAGAGGTGGTTCGTGGTTTTAGAAACGATCCTAAACCTATTGAAGATGGTACAGAGGTTGTACACACGACCAAGTTCCTGTATAAAATTACAACAGACACACCACACCTATTGAAGAAAGGTGACTACATTACTATTCGTGACTCACTGTATATCAGTGGGACATATCCAGTTGCTGCAGTCACCGACACCGAGATTCATATTCATGTTGACGAACTATATGGTGTTGATGATCCTGACGTATACTACTCAACACAGAACCCAAATGCTCAGGGTGAACCACTAGAGATCACAACGACTTCACCTGGTTTCGGATACAACGATCTACCAAAATGTCTGGGTCTGTATAAGAGATTCATTGATCGTGGTGAGTTTAAGATCACCAAGAATGGCACTCAGATTGCAGGGGTAGAGGTATTGAATGGTGGTGCTCGTTATGTCAACCCAACTGCTGTAATTGTAGACTTTGAGAACCGTGGCTCTGGTGCCGAAGCTGATGTGGTCGTAGTCGACGGAAGGGTCAAATACATCTATGTCACGAAACCAGGTGCCGACTACATTGACCCTGTAATATACTTGGTAGAGATGGACGGTAAGTACATCTGTACGACAAACAATATCGGTAAGATTAAGTCAGTCAAGGTTATCAATCCTGGTCGTAATATTTCTGCTGACCGTTCACTAAAACCAGAAATCAAGATCGACACCCGTCATGTAATTGACTATTACATGTATGATTCATTGGTGATTGATGGAGGAACTGCTTATATCGAACACGAAGATATTGCTGATGGTGGATCTCGTGCATTACCAGAAAATCCTGTGCTTGATGTCGCGGATTTGATTGACATGGAGACTGTTATAGTTCCGTTTGTTCCGGGTGAAATTATCTACCAGGGAACTGAATACAAGTATCTTGCCGTTGGTGAGGTTATTGACTATGACTTCGATCGACAGATTCTAACACTAGACAAGGTTGAGGGTGTATTCAAGGAAGACGAGATGATCTACAATACGACAGGGACAAGAGGTAACCTGGTGGTCGAAGGACAAGCCGATTGTAGATGTGTCGTCAATGGTAGTTCTACACCTGCGGGTAGATTCATCGACGATACCTCAATGGTCAGTCGTCGGTATGCTGTCATCCAGGACTCCTACAGATATCAGTGGTTCTCTTATGTCATCTCCTCACCCATTCAACAAGTTGACTTCGGTGAGTTCGTCAGAGAGATTATTCACCCAGCTGGATTCATTCAATTCACCGATCTCACCCTTCATGACTCTATTCAGTATGTCAATAGAACGAAGTACTACAAAAACTCTGTGACTTCTAGTATTGATACACTACAAAGAGCAATGGTTGAAGAAACCACTACAGAAGAAGATGTAATCAGAAGAGTGATTAGGACCAGAATGGTTGCAGTCGGTGAGGGTGATGTTGTAAGAATGTTCATTGACCCATGTGCTCCACTCGTCTTACTTGACGCCCAGGGTATACCTATTATTGCTGGAACTGATGCTGGTAATAGGTTTATTCTGACCAACAGCACTCAGTGTGTAGACGGGGAACCACTCACTCTAAATACTTAAAAATAGATTCTAGGCATGGAATACAATTTAATAAAAATTAGTGGACTTGAATCCGTATCCGTACTCAAAGACGGTGATTATATTGTCGCGGATGTAAAAGTACCCTCGCCTAATGGTACAGGAGTATATGTAAGTAAAAGAATTGAAGCTGAGAAGGCGTTTGCTACTGACAATTCTAGATTGTCGAATGCAGGTTCATTAAAGATTGACTTAAAAGATCCCATTTTCGCAAATCCAAACTTTAAAGATATTGTAGATTTGTTGGATGGTGATTTGATCACACAAAGTGATGCAAACCTACTTTTCAGTACCGCCCTTAAGGCGATTATGGAAGAGATGCGTAAATTACCAAACATCATTATGCACGACGGACCAGAACCCCCAGAGTTACCACGTGATATAGATGGTGATGAAATGCCCTTCAATGAAGGTTCTATTTGGATTGATACAAATACCTTTAAACACTACGTTTATTTTCGTGATAGGAATCTGCCGACTTCTCCTGGGGACTTTACTGATCGCTGGATCGCATTAACAGATAGATAGTTATAAATATATTTGTATAAACTAGTGACATGGCAAAGACCTTTAAGGACAATCCAAGTGAGGGTGATGTAGTTCTACTTCACCATAATACTAAGAGATTTGTTTACCGTGAAGGTAAGTGGGATTTGGAACCACTTTTTGATCGATTTATAGGTGATTCGGCCCCCGGTCCTATATTGTCTGATGAACTGCCCGTATTGGATGAAAACTTTGACACCGTTTATGGTGTCGGAAGAGTAATCGAACATACATTTGATATCGAAGTACTTGACAAACTAGAAACAATCTAAGGAACTGAACAATGGCAAAACTGCTTAAGGAATCCGACCTATTTGTCGTACAATTACAAGATACTATTCATTCTAGCTATAAGGATGATGTTGTTTCTGTGAGTTTTGAGACTCTTAAAGATTCCATCGTTGACCTAGCTATTCCTGGTACGGCTCCTAATTATAGTGACGGTAGAGCCGGTGTCATGTACCCCGGACAGGGTTTTTACTACGATGAGAATGATGGTAGACTTGATGTAAGGATTGAATCAGATCTTACTTTTATTAATACAATTGTTAAGGATCCAGAGTACGACTCTGGTATCACTGAGTTTGATCCCTCTCACTCCACACTAACAGAAGAACCGATTACGAGGAGAGGAAACTTCTTCATCGTTGGTCAATCCGATATTGATTTACCAGAAAGTGTATGGAAACTACAATCTAATGCCAACAGAAGCCCAGATCTGGGTGATTTGGTTATCTGTGTTGATGATGCAGCGGATACTGTAGGTGGATTTGATAATTTCTTGTGGAATGTCATTCCAAACGTAACGGGTGGACAGGCTGTTCTAGAAATTAGATCATCTTCTCCTAATGCAGAAACTCTTGCAGATGGTGACAGACTCAGAAATAAAAACGTTTATACTCATGTAGATACTACTGAACCAACCGGTACCAATCAGAGACCAGTAATTAGAGTTAGAAAAGCAGGTTTCATTGAGGTTCCTGGTGATACAGTCCTTGGTGGTTACTATGTCGGTGGTCTAATCGACGAGAACGATAAAGAGAAACTTGATAGATTCGACCTTAACCTCTTCGAAGGTGGGTTCGTTAAGTCACTCAACCTGAGAACAGAAAAACCAACACAAGATTCACTACGACTGGACTCCGTTGGCAACTTCCTACAACCCGAGTATCCACAACTCATTCTAAGTTCTAACCCAGCTAGTGTGGGAGCTTATGGTGTTGTTGAGATAGCATCACAGGAACAAGTGCACGAAGCAGTAATTAGTGGTTATGGTGCCACCCCTGGTGACTCTGTGAGTGGTATGATCGACAGTGTAGTTATGACACCGTTGAAGACAATCAACAACTTTGTTCCTAGACTTTTCAATTCACTTCCTAATCTTGAGACTGCCGCTCAAAACTACAATCCCTGAGGAATATAAATGACAATCATTAAGGATACCGACCTTTTTGTAGTACAGTCTGGTACTAACAATGAGGTTTATAATTACTCAGGTAAACAGTTAGCTGAAGATATTGCTGAAGCTCTAGCAAGTCGTGATGTCAAGATTTGGATTCAAAAGGACCCTCCTTTTGTTGGTCCTCCCGATAACGCATCACAAAGAGATTTATGGTATGACACAACCATAGGTGCATTCTTCATCGGTCAGATTTCCGGTAATGGTAATGGTGATGTTGTATGGGTAATTGTCAATCCTGCAGATCATCGTAATTTTCACGATGTGTCAGAAATGGCTGATGAATTCGTGTTTCCGGCGATTACTGGTGTGGATTCTGAACAGTTCGTTCATCCCAATAATGGGATCACATACTATAGTAAGCCACTCAAGAACCAGTGGGTAGATAAAGATCTTCCTGGTCTTGATACCTTCGTATTGAGAGAAGGAGACACCATGACTGGTGCTCTCCAACTCCCCAACCTTGTTGTCACAGGTGACGACTCTGTAGAAGCACACATCGAATTAAACGAAGGTATTCTTACTGCTGATGACAGTGTTGTCGGAGAAGAACAGAGACTATACTGGAACGGTGACACCGTAGCCAAACACGAAGATGTGGTTAGACTGGCTAATACAGTAGTCAATATTGATCAACACATTGAGAACATCACTCCATATCATTATAGAGGATTATTGGAGTTTAGTGATCAACAGGGCGATAGTGTATATTCTCTGTATAAGACAGACGCCAGTGTGACGGATGATCACACTCAAGTTGAAAAGATTTATATATCCGATACTTCTGCAACTATTGATTTTACCTCACTCACAAAGGGAATGTATGTTGAGGTTCAGAACACTGATGGTGTAGATGTTCTAACCGGTAAAGTCCTCGACAAGGCTGTAGCAGACACTGGTATTGTAATTACCCTTGATGTTACTAGGTCACAAGGTACGAGTGTACTGGGTGTTAAATCTCACGTTCGTATCTTTAAGGTAACAGACAGTTCTGATAAACCTACTGTTTATTTTCAACCCAATATTCCAGAGGAAAATCTCGAATCGGTAAAACCAGGTCAACTATGGGTGGATTCAAGTACCAATATACAGTTCGTCTACACTGGTGACGAATGGGTAGAAGTCGGTGCAGCTTGTGGTGGTAGTAGTGGTGGTTCTGACATTCCTGTTGGTGTCATCTGGCCATATGTTGGAACTATAACAACAGATACACCATTACCAAGAGGTTGGTTGTTATGTGATGGATCTGTGATTGACCCAAGGTACGGCAGACTCATTAAAACACTCGGAGGCGATCCATTCTCCGATAATACATATAGAACTCCTGACTTGAGGGGTAGATATTTGGGTGGTGCGGCAACTGTACCCAACTCCACGGCGCATGGTTTGGGCACTGAAAGAAAAACATATAATGATAGGACTAGGAGGCCGCGGATCGGTACCGATCCCCTTTTCAATATTAATGACGCAGATCTGGGTAATCACACTCACGGTGGAAGTAATCTTACAGCCACCACACAAAATGATGGTGGTCAACACCGACACTTTATAGGAAGTGAAGGTCACCCACCATCAGGTAATAGTAATAAAGAAAATATTTTCAAAGCAATGACTAATGATGGTGCGAAGAACAAAACGGATATTAAAACAGGTGCAAATGATGGAAAACACAAGCACACCATTACTATGGGTGGAAATACCGGTAATCAATCCGGGAACAGTAATAACCACTCCCATAGTGTAACTTTGAAAGATTGGGATGATTTTACGAGACCATATACATATACAGTTCATTGGATCATTAAACACGATTAATTAAAATAAATACTTTTAAATAAAGGGTCTCCATGTCAATTCCAGAGTATATTGATTTTCCATCATCAGCAACTCACAATCAGCTTTATCCTGATTTTGCTTTAGATCCTAGTGCGCCAAGCCTCCCCAATGGCAAGATTTATCAATATGATGGTGTCAAAGAGGTATGGGAAGTTGTATGTGGAAGTGATAGTGTAGGTGGTGGATCTGGTGGTGGATCTAATGTTGGTGACTTTCTACTTAAAAGTGGTGATAGTATATATGGTTTATTTGGTGATGTAGATTATTACTGGGATACTGATGTAGTTACATTCAGGTCTAACAAAGAAATTACCTTTAATGATGATAAATTCATCATCACTGAGGATAAAGTATTCTCAGAACTTCCCTTTGAAGTCAAAGAAAACTTTGCTGTACTTGACAATGGTGATATAACCTTAGGAACAAACTCTAGTCCATTTTTGGCAACAGAAGATCATCACGCGGTATCTAAGAAGTATCTTGATAGTATTGGATATGTGAAGAAGACCGGCGATGTGATGTCCGGTAGTCTCACTTTTCGGGATATGTTAGTTCCTATTGTATTTGATCCAGATGAGGGACAGATACAAACAATTAAAGTATTAAATGCGCCGGAAACAACAGGTCTTGCACTAGTTCTAGACGGTGACATCGACGACAATACCTTTAGTATTAAGGGTGGATCCGGTGGTACACAAGAATTTTTGAGTGTCGGTGGTAAACGTGGAATTTTTACATTCAATACTCCTATTAGTGTAGATTCCACCGGTACTAATCTCAATTATATTGAAGTCAAAGGATCAGGTGGAAAGATCAGGGCAATTAACGGTGCCACTGTTGAAACTCGTATTCTTGAATCGTCTGATGATCTAAAAATTAATGTCAAGAATGACCTAAAGATTACTGTCAATAACGATGGAGTTTACTTTCATAATAAGGCACAGTATGTAAATTCGATCAAACACACGATAACGGACCCCAGAGATCTTGTTCACAAAGAATATGTTGACACCACACTGTCTGCCGCACTGGCTGATATAGATTTTGGTAATAAGGTTGATGCAGAAGGTGATACGATGACCGGGGATCTCAATCTCGGTGGAAATAAATTAGATTCTGTGTCGTCTATTAGTGTCCCAGATAACAGTGTAATCAAATCATCCGGGTCTGATCAGAACCTTGTGGTCTTCGATGTACCCGATAGATCGATTAACACATTTGCTACAATGGTTCCAGAACATGAAATTTATGTATTCCAGCCAATAAAAACTGTCGCCGGTATTCTAATTCGTGATGATTACAAGAGAGGAACTGCTAGTGATTATCTATTCAGAGTACAGGCTGATAGAGAGCTAACTGAAAATTCATTGTCTGGTGCAACTGGTGGTCTTCGTACTTCCTTTGGTGTGCTTGGCAATGGTGTGATTGTCTTGGGATCTGATGAAAACGATCCTTTCGTCCCGACCCGGAGGCACCACGCAGCTTCGAAGTATTACGTTGATAAACTTATTCAGGACACACTTGCCGGTGTAGAATTTGGTGACAAGGTTGATATTGGTGGTGACGTAATGACAGGTAACCTTGAGTTACCACAATTGATTGTGTCCGGTGATAATCCACAAATCAAACTAAACGATCAAATCTTAACTTCATCGGTATCATCTGCTCCAGTAGGACCTCTGGGTCCTATCCAATCACCTAATCCAGCCATGGATTTCCCTGATGGGAATTTTGTATTGAATAAAACAGAAGTCATTGGGGGATCTATTTATAGAATGCCCATTGCTATTGATGATTATATTTACAAGATTAGTACAGGTGGAAAGGTCGGTCGTGTTCAAGCTCCGTTTGGAGAGGGATATGATACTGGTCGTACATATGAATTGATGCCATCTGATAAATTTCCAATCAGTGCAGAGATACACAACAGTAGTGATTATGCACTAGACACTGCAACATATGGATTTGATGGTGAGAAGATGCACATATTGTTGCAGCCTGCTGCTTCAATGGATAAATATTCAATTCTAATTTCTTACGATCCAGAAACGGTCCATACTGATGGTTGGACATGTCAGAGAAATAAACTATGGGGAGGAAGTTCTGGAGCAGTATGGGATAAAAATATTAATAAGTTTGTAACGATGCTGACGAGCCTCGTTTCGAATGTTACAACAAGTAGAATTTATACAATCGACCCTGTCAATTTCCAAGAAGAACTGAAGGTAAATACCCTAGATCAATATACTATGGGAATAGCTGGCGAAAATGGAGATGGCCTAGCTTATTTCTGTAACGGCAAGTCATGGTTTGCTAATAGATATAAGTTACTTTGTTCTTCTGACGGGTGGGATACTTATACAGAAATAGCCTACCAAGAACCCCTAAGAGAATTTTTGGGTCTTAATGACTTTTCCAATGTTCCAGACCCTTCTATTAAGGGATGGGCTTTTTATCAAGGTAAACTTCATGTAGTAGCAAAACACCCCTCAAATAATAATTTTCCAGACAAGAGTCAAGATACTTAT
>WLWG01002203.1_pt1 | contig 15322 bp, 9 predicted proteins | sample 6712871 | NCBI WGS metagenome assembly WLWG01 (sample SAMN12718693, study PRJNA515312) | sponge metagenome | isolation source: marine sponge | host: Mycale hentscheli | place: New Zealand: South Island, Marlborough, Capsize Point | collected 2003-05-01
CTTACTCAATAATTTTGGCCACGACACCAGCACCTACGGTACGCCCACCTTCACGGATCGCAAAGCGTAAGCCTTCGTCCATCGCAATCGGGGCAATCATGGTCACGGTCATTTGTACGTTATCACCCGGCATGACCATCTCGGTCCCTGCAGGAAGTTCACATGCGCCGGTCACGTCGGTAGTTCTGAAGTAGAACTGGGGACGATAGCCGTTGAAGAATGGGGTATGACGCCCACCTTCTTCTTTGCTCAAAATGTAGATTTCCGCTTCGAATTTGGTGTGAGGATTGATGCTACCAGGCTTACACAGCACTTGCCCGCGTTCCACTTCTTCACGCTTGGTGCCACGTAGTAATACCCCTACGTTGTCACCCGCTTCTCCACGATCCAGTAGTTTGCGGAACATTTCCACGCCGGTACAGGTGGTCTTGGCGGTCTCTTTGATGCCTACAATCTCAATTTCATCCCCTACATTCACTACACCACGCTCAATACGACCGGTTACTACGGTGCCACGTCCTGAGATGGAGAATACGTCTTCCACCGGCATGAGGTAGTCACCTTCGATCGCACGCACTGGTTCTGGAATGAAAGCATCCATTTCTTCTACGAGTTTGATAATCGACGGTACACCGATATCGGAGGTGTCGCCTTCTAGGGCCTTAAGCGCTGATCCGATCACAATCGGAGTGTCGTCGCCTGGGAATTCGTAGGTAGAGAGTAGATCTCGGATTTCCATTTCTACTAATTCAAGTAATTCGGCGTCATCCACTTGATCGGCTTTGTTCATGTATACCAGGATGTACGGTACACCGACTTGTCGTGCAAGAAGGATGTGCTCACGCGTTTGTGGCATCGGGCCGTCGGCAGCACTGCATACCAAAATCGCTCCGTCCATTTGCGCTGCACCGGTAATCATGTTCTTTACGTAATCCGCGTGTCCCGGACAATCTACGTGTGCATAGTGGCGATTCGTGCTTTCGTATTCTACGTGAGCCGTTGCAATGGTGATGCCGCGCTCGCGCTCTTCCGGAGCATTGTCAATCTGATCATAGGCTTTGAATTCGCCACCTTGGGCCTCGGCCATCACTTTAGTTAACGCCGCCGTTAAGGTGGTCTTGCCATGGTCTACGTGACCGATCGTGCCCACATTCACATGCGGCTTATTACGCTCAAACTTCTCTTTCGACATTTTCTTTTACCTCACAAAAGATATCTAGATCCATAATTTACAACAAATATTTTACAAACTTATTAAAAATTCTTTTTAATCATACCGTCAGAAAGCTTATTAGGAACTTCTTTATATTTATCAAATTCCATTGAGTAGGTCGCACGACCTTGAGTGGCTGAACGCAAATCCGTCGCATAACCAAACATCTCTGACAATGGCACTTCGGAACGTATCACTTTGCCCGAAGGACTTTCTTCCATTCCACCTACCATGCCTCGGCGACGATTAAGATCACCTACCACATCACCCATGTATTCTTCGGGTGTAACTACTTCCACTTTCATAATCGGCTCTAACAACACAGGATCTGCTTTCTGCATTCCCTCACGAAAACCCATTGAGCCAGCTATTTTAAACGCCACTTCTGATGAGTCCACTTCGTGAAATGAACCATCGTATAAAGTCACTTTGACATCAACAACCGGATAACCAGCGATTACCCCGTTATCCAGCGCCTCTTTTACACCCTTCTCTACGGCAGGTATATATTCACGAGGCACTACACCACCCTTAATCTCATTTACAAATTCAAATCCACCACCCTGTGGCTGTGGCTCAATGCGTAAATACACATGTCCATATTGGCCTTTTCCACCAGACTGTCGCACAAATTTACTTTCATGATCAACACTCGTGCTAATGGATTCACGATACGAAACTTGTGGTGCACCCACATTTGCTTCAACACTAAATTCACGCCTCATGCGGTCAACAATAATATCTAAGTGCAGCTCTCCCATCCCGGAAATTATCGTCTGCCCTGATTCTTCATCCGTCTTCACCCGAAAAGAAGGGTCTTCTTGCGCTAACTTTTGCAACGCAACACCCATCTTTTCTTGATCGGCCACCGTCCTTGGCTCCACCGCAACTGAAATCACCGGCTCAGGAAACTCCATACGTTCTAACTTGATGACATGTTTTGAATCACACAGCGTTTCTCCCGTGGTCACATCTTTTAAACCAACGGCTGCAGCAATATCTCCTGCACGCACCTCTTTAATCTCTTCACGTGAGTTGGCATGCATTTGCAATATTCGCCCTACACGCTCCTTCTTTCCTTTAATGGAGTTATAAACTGAATCTCCAGATTTCATTACACCCGAGTAGACTCTAAAAAAGGTTAAGGCGCCTACATAAGAGTCCGTTGCAATCTTAAAAGCCAACGCAGCAAACGGCTCTTCATCCGAAGACTTTCTTTCAGCCTCCGTTTCCTTACCGTCATCCAAAATACCCTGAATGGCCGGTACATCAATGGGTGACGGCATATAATCAATTACCGCATCCAACATCGCTTGCACGCCTTTATTTTTAAACGCTGAACCGCATAAGGTCGGTACGATTTCGTTGGCTAATGTTCGGTGGCGCAATCCCTTGCGAATATCATCCACTGATAAGGTTCCCTCTTCTAAGTACTTATCCATAATCTCTTCTGAGGACTCGGCTGCAGCTTCTACCATTTCCTCACGCCATTTTTGACATTCTTCCATCATGTCTGGCGGTATTTCTTTCTCTTCAAAGGTGGCACCAAGATCAGCCTCATTCCAATAGACCGCTTTCATCTTGACCAGGTCAACCACACCCTGAAAGTTTTCTTCTGCACCAATCGCTAACTGAATCGGCACCGCATGCGAACCAAGTCGTTCACGAATTTGCTCCACCACGCGCAAAAAATTTGCGCCAGTTCGATCCATCTTATTCACAAATGCCATACGTGGCACATGATACTTATTGGCCTGGCGCCATACCGTTTCCGATTGCGGCTCGACTCCACCTACCGCACAAAAAACAGCGCATGCACCATCCAGCACACGTAATGATCGCTCCACTTCAATAGTAAAATCTACGTGCCCAGGGGTGTCGATAATGTTAATACGGTGCTGGTCGAACTGACCTGCCATTCCGTTCCAAAAACAAGTGGTTGCTGCAGAAGTAATGGTTATTCCGCGCTCTTGCTCTTGCTCCATCCAATCCATGACAGCGGCACCGTCATGAACTTCACCTATTTTGTGCGATATTCCCGTGTAAAAAAGAACACGCTCTGTTGTTGTAGTTTTGCCTGCATCAATGTGCGCCATGATACCGATATTACGGTACCGCGAGATTGGGGTCTTGCGCGCCATGAGAAGATACTACTCACGCTACCAACGATAATGAGAAAAGGCCTTGTTAGCTTCGGCCATGCGTAAAGTTTCTTCACGTTTCTTCATTGCTGAACCTTTTTGTTCAGATGCATCCACTAACTCACCCGCCAACTTGTTAATCATAGATTTCTCACCGCGCTTTTTCGCTGCTTCGATTATCCAGCGCATTGCCAATGTGGTTTGGCGTACTGGGCGAACTTCCACAGGAACTTGGTACGTCGCACCGCCGACACGACGTGATTTTACCTCTACAAAAGGACGCACATTCTCAAGTGCTTTTTTAAATACCTCTAATCCATCCTGCCCGCTTTTACTACTTGCACTATCAAATGCTAAATAAAGAATTTTCTCAGCGGTGGATTTTTTACCGTGCTTCATCAATATATTTACAAATTTAGCAACTAGTAGATCACCAAATTTCGGGTCAGGTAATATTTCTCTTTTTGGTATTTCTCTTCTACGCGACATGGCAACTTACTCTTTATAAATCTTTTCGATTAGTTTAGTTAATGAACGGGAACGGTTCGTGGTTTAAGACTTAGACTTCCCTAAGCTTTAGGTTTTTTAGTACCGTACTTAGAACGGCCTTGCATTCGATCTGACACACCTTGTGTATCCAAACTTCCACGTACGGTGTGATAACGAACACCAGGCAAATCTTTTACACGACCACCGCGAATTAATACTACAGAGTGCTCTTGTAGATTATGCCCCTCACCACCGATATAACTTGTTACTTCAAAGCCATTGGTTAAGCGCACACGTGCGACTTTACGCAATGCTGAGTTAGGCTTCTTAGGAGTAGTGGTATACACACGTGTACATACTCCACGTTTTTGTGGACAGCTTGCCAAGGCAGGAACATTACTTTTTTCCACCTTGCGTTTACGCGGTTTGCGTAGTAATTGATTCGTTGTTGCCATAAAATTTTCTACTTTAAATTAGCATGGGGCAAAATAAACACAGGCCGATGAAACATCGGCCTGTGTGTAGCCGCGGAATTGTAGAAATCCGCAGCTACACTGTCAAGCAAACCCTTGCTTTAATTATTGAAATACATTGCCTCTTATAGGTTTATACCCATTAAGAACCTGTTTTGATCCCTCTCCTACAATAGCTAGAGCTAATTTAGCCTTCAGCTGAGGGACTCTCTTCTCCTGCGCTACTTGTTTCAGCATTTGCCTCTGCATTAGTCAGCTCTTCTGCCAATGCCTCTTCCATCATCGCTTCTGACGGCATTGCCGTTTTTTCTTGGTCCTCATCAGATGACGCCATGTTCGCCAATGAGTCTAAACGGCGCTTCTCGTGATAAGCCAGACCCGTACCAGATGGAATTAAACGGCCCACAATTACGTTCTCTTTTAGGCCGCGCAACATATCTCTTGAGCCTCTAACCGATGCCTCGGTAAGCACGCGAGTAGTCTCTTGGAATGATGCTGCAGAAATAAACGATTCAGTAACCAAAGATGCTTTAGTAATACCTAACAATACGGGATTATAGGTTGCTGGTTGCTTACCTTCAGCTTCTAATTTGTCATTGATATCTAATAAACGCGATTTTTCAACCTGCTCATTACGCAAGTAATTAGTATCTCCCGGATCAACTATTTCCGCTTTACGCAACATCTGTCTTGAAATAACCTCGATGTGTTTGTCATTAATACCTACGCCTTGAAGTCGGTATACATCTTGTATTTCTTTAACCAAATACTCAGCAAGTGTGGTTACACCCAATAAGCGCAAAATATCATGTGGGTTAAGTTCGCCGTCAACAACAACTTCACCTTTTTCAACATGCTCACCCTCGAACACATTGATTTGTCTCCACTTAGGAATCAACACTTCAGTTGACTCACCTTCTTCATCAGTTACAACTAAACGTTCTTTACCTTTTGTATCCTTACCAAAACTTACCGTTCCGGTTTGTTCTGCTAATACCGCTGGCTCTTTCGGTTTACGCGCTTCAAACAAATCAGCAACACGTGGAAGACCACCGGTAATATCACGAGTCTTAGAAGATTCTTGTGGAATGCGCGCAATCACATCACCCACATCCACTGAATTACCGTCTTGCAAATTAACCAATGCGCCTGGCGGCAAAATATATTGCGCTGGAATCTCAGTACCTGTGAAGGTTAGAGGTTCGCCATTCTTATCTAATAAATTAAGTGAAGGTCGCAAGTCTTTACCCGCAGCAGGGCGACTCTTTGGATCTGAAATTACGGTGGAACTTAAACCGGTTACTTCATCTGTAAATGATTCAACCGTCACGCCTTCAGCAAAGTCCGTAAGATGAACTTGGCCCGCAACCTCGGTAATGATCGGATGGGTGTGCGGATCCCAAGTCGCTACAACTTGTCCCGATGTAACACTATCACCATCATTTACAGAAATGGTTGCCCCATAGGAAATCTTATAACGCTCTCTTTCACGACCTTGGTCATCGATAATACCGATTTCACCGGAACGCGATACCGCAACATTGTGGCCATTTTTATGTTGCACAAGTTTAATATTGTGCATACGTATCGTACCGGTAGATTTAATCGTGATATCACTTGCAGAGGCTGCACGACTCGCCGCACCACCAATATGGAAAGTACGCATGGTTAACTGTGTGCCAGGCTCACCAATCGATTGCGCTGCAATTACACCAACTGACTCACCCATATTTATTAGATGTCCACGTGCAAGGTCGCGACCATAACACGATGCACAAACACCATAACGTGTATCACAAGTTATAGGGGTGCGCACCTTAACTTCGTCAATACCAATTTCTTCAAACCTATCTACCCATGCTTCGTCCAAGAATGTTCCAGCTGGTACCGCTACTTTGCCTTTAACATCCATCACATCTTCTGCAGTCACCCTTCCAAGCACCCTGCTAGGTAAAGTCTGCACTACGTCGCCACCCTCAATAATTGGAGTAAGTAACAAACCATTTGTTGTCTCGCAATCATCTTCAGTAACTACTAAATCTTGCGAAACATCGACCAAACGACGTGTCAGGTATCCAGAGTTAGCCGTTTTAAGAGCAGTATCGGCTAAGCCTTTACGCGCACCGTGTGTTGAGATGAAGTATTGCAATACATTCAATCCTTCACGGAAGTTCGCAGTTATCGGTGTTTCAATAATCGAACCATCAGGTTTTGCCATCAATCCGCGCATACCTGCGAGCTGGCGAATCTGTGCCGGGGAACCCCGCGCTCCAGAGTCAGCCATCATATAAATTGAGTTGAAGGAATCTTGCTTTACAATTTTACCCTCAGCATCTTCCACTTCTTCGTGACCTAAGCTATCCATCATCGCTTTGGCAACTTGATCATTAGTACGTGACCAAATATCAATTACTTTATTATAGCGCTCACCTTTGGTTACTAAACCAGATGAATACTGTGAAGCAATTTCTTTCACTTCATTTTCTGCTTCTGCCAAGATAGTTTGTTTTTCAGAAGGTATGACCATATCATCTGCACAGAACGACACGCCCGAACGCGTTGCAAATTTAAACCCGGTGTACATCAGTTTATCTGCAAATATAACCGTGTCCTTTAATCCTACACGTCGATAACAAGCGTTTAACAAACTTGAAATTGCACGCTTATTCATATCACGATTTACTAATTCGTATTCCAAGCCTTTTGGCAGCACTTGCGACAAAATACCGCGCCCCACTGTAGTCTCTATAATTCTACGAATTGGAGTACCCTTGCCATCCTCATCAATATCATAATCATCAACACGAATTTTCACTTTTGCATGCAAATGAACTTTGCGATTCTCATATGCGCGTTCTGCTTCTTCAACATCTGCAAAAATCATGCCCTCACCCGGAACATTAACTTTTTCACGCGTGAGATAGTAAAGACCCAATACAATATCTTGAGACGGAACAATAATCGGTTCACCATTCGCAGGTGACAGAATATTATTGGTAGACATCATTAATGCGCGAGCTTCAAGCTGAGCTTCTATAGATAACGGCACGTGCACAGCCATTTGGTCGCCATCAAAATCAGCATTAAATGCCGCACATACTAGAGGGTGCAATTGAATTGCTTTTCCTTCAATAAGAGTCGGCTCAAATGCTTGAATGCCTAATCTATGTAGCGTTGGTGCACGATTAAGCATCACTGGATGCTCACGAATCACTTCTTCTAGAATATCCCAAACTTCAGGACCTTCTTTTTCTACGACTTTTTTACATGCCTTAATGGTAGGCGAAATACCACGCATGTGTAATTTACTAAAGATAAATGGCTTAAATAATTCCAACGCCATTTTTTTCGGTAGCCCACACTGTTGCAAGCGTAAGGTTGGCCCTACAACAATTACTGAACGACCCGAATAGTCAACACGTTTGCCTAATAAGTTTTGACGGAAACGACCTTGCTTACCTTTTATCATATCGGCAAGAGATTTCAGTGCGCGCTTATTGGTGCCGGTAATGGCGCGACCGCGACGACCATTATCTAACAATGCATCAATCGCCTCCTGCAACATGCGTTTTTCATTGCGCACGATAATGTCAGGAGCATTTAACTCCAATAACCTTTTTAAACGATTATTACGGTTAATAGCGCGACGATATAAATCATTCAAATCTGAAGTCGCAAAGCGACCGCCATCCAAAGGTACCAATGGACGTAAATCTGGCGGCAATACTGGTAATACGGTTAATACCATCCACTCAGGCTTATTACCTGATTCTAGTAGCGACTCAACTAACTTAATACGCTTAGACAAGCGCTTAAGTTTCGCCTCCGAGCGCGTTTCTTTTATTTCATCACGCAGCTCAACAACCTGCTCTTCCAAATTAACTTGCTTAAGCATGTCTAGAATCGCTTCTGCACCCATACGCGCATCGAACTCATCACCATACTCTTCAATCGCTTCAAGGAAGGTGTCATCAGAAAGAAGCTGCTTGTGCTCAAGACCTGTCATACCAGGGTCAACCACCACAAATGCTTCAAAATAAAGAATGCGCTCTACGTCACGTAAGGTCATATCCAACAAAAGACCAATACGCGAAGGCAGAGATTTCAAAAACCAAATATGCGCAACAGGACTGGCTAATTCAATGTGGCCCATGCGCTCACGTCGCACTTTAGTAAGCGTTACTTCAACACCACATTTTTCACATACCACGCCACGATGTTTAAGACGCTTATACTTACCACATAAACATTCATAGTCTTTATTAGGACCAAATATTTTTGCGCAAAACAAACCATCACGTTCAGGTTTGAAAGTTCGGTAGTTTATCGTCTCTGGCTTTTTAACTTCTCCATACGACCATGAACGAATCATGTCAGGCGAAGCTAAGCCAATACGAATCGAATCAAAATCTTCTACCTGACCTTGATTCTTTAATAAACTAAGTAAGTCTTTCATTACATCTCCAGTAACTACGTCTTTAATGCAATCTTAGTTGCAACTTAAATAACAAATACTTTTAAACTTTATCGTTAAAACTTTTCTTGCTCAAAGTCTATATTCAATCCAAGAGAACGAATCTCTTTCATCAATACATTAAACGATTCTGGCATACCGGCATCCATACTATGATTACCGTCAACAATATTCTTATACATCTTGTTTCGACCGGTAACGTCATCCGACTTAACCGTTAGCATTTCCTGCAAGGTGTAAGAAGCGCCATAGGCCTCAAGCGCCCAGACTTCCATTTCTCCGAATCGCTGACCACCAAACTGTGCTTTACCGCCAAGAGGCTGTTGTGTAACCAAGCTATAAGGACCGGTTGAACGTGCATGCATCTTGTCATCAACCAAGTGATTCAATTTCAACATATGCATGTAACCAACCGTTACTTTGCGCTCAAACGATTCTCCTGTACGCCCATCCCACAAAAGGGTTTGACCATCTTCAGGCAGATCAGCAAGTTTCAGCATGCGTTTAATTTCTGATTCTTGCGCACCATCAAATACTGGGGTAGCCATTGGTACACCAGTACGCAAGTTATTCGACATGTTCATGATTTCATCATCATTGAATTCATTAAGATCTACGGATATACCTTCATCTTTATTGTAGATTTCATCCAGGAATGAGCGCAGCTGTTGCACATCTCCATTCTTCTTCAGCATGCCATCAATCTTCAAGCCCAAGCCTTTAGCCGCCCAACCCAAATGTATCTCTAGAACCTGACCGACGTTCATTCGTGAAGGAACACCTAATGGATTCAATACAATATCTACTGGCGTACCATCTTCTGTATGCGGCATGTCTTCGACCGGTACAATCATAGAAACAACACCCTTGTTTCCATGGCGGCCCGCCATCTTGTCGCCTGGTTGCATGCGACGTTTTACCGCAATATAAACCTTAACCATCTTTAACACGCCTGGCGCTAAATCATCACCTTGAGTGATTTTTTCCTTCTTAGCTAATAAGCGTTGGTCAAATGATTCGCGCTGTTCTTTTAACTGCGTAGCAAGCTTTTCTAATTGAGCATTTACATCTTCATTCTGCATGCGAATTTCAAACCATCGCTCACGCTCTAGACCATCTAGATACGCCTTAGTTACTTTAGAACCTGCAGCCAATTCATCTGGTCCACCATCCGTTACTTTATTAGTAATTAAACGCTCAATACGCGAATAAATGTCAGCCTCATAAATACGTAATTGGTCATTTAGATCTTTACGTACTTGCTCAACTTCTGCTTCTTCAATTTGCAAGGCACGCTTATCTTTTTCTACGCCGTCACGAGTAAATACTCGCACATCAATTACCGTACCTTCCATACCAGACTTCACGCGTAATGAAGTATCTTTTACATCAGAAGCCTTCTCACCAAAAATAGCCCTTAGAAGCTTTTCTTCAGGAGTAAGCTGCGTCTCACCCTTAGGGGTAACCTTGCCTACCAATATATCACTTGGCTTTACTTCAGCACCTACATAAACTATTCCCGAGTCATCCAACTTGGCTAACAAGTTTTCACTCACATTTGGAATATCTGCTGTAACTTCTTCGGAGCCAAGCTTGGTATCACGAGCCACACACGTCAGCTCTTCAATATGAATTGTTGTAAAACGGTCTTCTTCAACTACACGCTCTGAAATAAGAATCGAATCTTCAAAGTTGTATCCATTCCATGGCATGAACGCAACCAACGCATTTTGGCCTAAAGCCAACTCGCCTAAATCTGTTGATGGTCCGTCTGCTAATACATCGCCACGCGCAATTACATCACCCGGGCGCACCAAAGGTTTTTGATTAATACATGTGTTTTGGTTTGAACGAATATATTTAGTGAGATTGTAAATATCTACGCCAGGCTCACCCGCTTCTGTTTCTTTATCATTAACGCGAACCACGATACGGCCAGCATCAACCGAATCCACAACTCCACCGCGGCGTGAAGATAATGCTGCGCCTGAATCGATCGCAACTGCACGCTCAATACCGGTTCCAACCAGTGGTTTTTCTGCGCGCAATGTGGGCACCGCTTGGCGTTGCATATTTGAACCCATTAATGCACGGTTCGCATCATCGTGCTCCAAGAATGGAATCAATGCTGCTGCTACCGAAACAATCTGTTTCGGCGATACATCCATGTATTCCACTTTTTCAGTGGTCGCTAATGAAAATTCATTTAAGTGTCTTACCGACGCCAATTCATTTACAAATTTACCTTTTTCATCTAACGGCGCATTGGCTTGCGCAATGGTAAACTGACTTTCTTCAATTGCAGAAAGGTATTCAATTTCATCGGTAACCTTGCCGTTAATTACTTTGCGATAAGGTGTCTCCAAGAAACCATAGTCATTAGTACGTGCAAAAATGGCTAGCGAATTAATTAATCCAATATTTGGACCTTCAGGAGTTTCAATCGGACATACCCGACCATAATGAGTTGGATGTACGTCACGCACTTCAAAACCTGCTCGCTCACGTGTTAATCCGCCTGGGCCTAATGCTGAAATACGACGCTTGTGGGTGATTTCAGATAATGGATTGTTTTGATCCATAAATTGCGACAACTGACTAGAACCGAAAAATTCTTTAATCGCTGCTGCAACTGGCTTAGCATTAATCATTTCCTGAGGCATTAAACCTTCAGACTCTGCCAAGGTTAAACGCTCTTTAACGGCACGCTCAACACGCACTAAACCAACACGGAAAGCATTTTCTGCCATTTCACCTACGCACCGCACACGTCGGTTACCAAGGTGATCGATATCATCAACAATGCCATTACCATTACGGATATCAATCAGCACTTTCATGACATCTAAGATGTCGTCATTATTTAAAATACCTGACCCTGTTTGCTCTTCACGTCCAACGCGTCGATTAAACTTCATTCGACCTACAGGCGATAAGTCATAACGTTCTGGCGCAAAGAATAAATTCTGAAATAAATTTTGCGCAGCCTCTTTAGTCGGCGGCTCGCCAGGACGCATCATGCGATAGATTTCCACCATCGCTTCTAATGCATTACTAGAAGGATCAATGCCTATCGTTGATGAGATATATGGTCCTCTATCAATGTCATTGGTATACAACAACTCCAACACATCAACAGATGACTCTAGAATCTTTTCAATATTTTCTTCAGTTAATTCATCATTTGCTTTACAAACTAACTCGCCAGTATCGGTATCAACTAAATCTTTCGCTAAAAATTTATTTAATAAGTATTCAACCGGCACTTCCAAAGTTTTTATATTTGCCTTTTCAATCTTACGCACATGACGCACAGTAATCCGACGACCCGCCTCAACAATTACTTTCCCGCCAGCTTTAATATCAAGCGGTGCAATTTCACCACGTAGTCGCTCTGGTATTAAATCAAGAATGAACCCTTTATCCGTAATATTTACGGTATTAGTTTCAAAGAACATCGATAGAATTTCTTCGCTACTGTAACCAATCGCACGCAACAGGATAGATGCAGGTAGTTTTCGACGTCGATCGATGCGTACAAACAAGCAATCTTTATGGTCAAATTCAAAGTCCAACCATGAGCCACGGTATGGAATCACTCGAGCAGAGTATAAAAGCTTGCCTGAAGAGTGCGTCTTACCTTTGTCGTGATCAAAGAACACTCCTGGAGAACGATGCAACTGAGAAACAATTACCCGTTCTGTGCCATTAATAACAAACGCACCGGTGTCCGTCATAAGCGGCAATTCGCCCATGTACACTTCTTGCTCTTTTACATCTTTAACCTTCTTAGCACTTGCAGGCGCATCTTTATCATAGATAACAAGACGCAACAGCACCTTCAAAGGAGCACTATAAGTCAATCCACGCAGCTGGCATTCCTTTACCTCAAACGCCGGCTCTTCTAAACGATAACTTACATACTGCAGTTCAACATTACCGGAATAACTTATGATTGGAAAAATGGAGCCAAACGCACCATTCAAGCCAGAAGTCTGACGATCTTCTTTCGTAGCATCTTCTTGCAAAAACCGGCGATAGGAAGCCAGTTGTATTTGCAACATATATGGAACAGCTAAGATTTCAGGACGTTTGCCAAAATCTTTGCGAATTCTTTTCTTCTCGGTATAGCTATACGCCATGGAATTACCCCGTGGTCAAAATGCAGACACAAATATAACCAAACAACGCATGAATACGTTGTTTGGCAAAATTAAACACTAACGCTAGTAGCAACTACTTGAGCTCTACAGCTGCGCCAGCCTCTTCCAATTGCTTTTTGATATCTTCAGCTTCGTCTTTCGTTGCTGCTTCCTTAACAGTTGAAGGCGCACCTTCTACCATTTCTTTTGCTTCTTTCAAGCCAAGACCAGTAACTGCACGAACGACTTTAATGACAGCAACTTTGTTGCCACCAAAACTACTCATTACAACATCAAACTCAGTCTTCTCTTCTGCTGCTGCACCGGCGTCACCGCCAGCTGCAGGTGCTGCTGCTACAGCTGCTGCTGCAGATACACCAAACTTTTCTTCCATAGCAGAGATTAGATCTACCACTTCCATTACGCTCATTTCTGAAATCGTCTCAAGTATGTCTTCTTTTGAAACAGCCATTTTCTACTCCTAAATTAAAAATAATTACCCAAATCAATAACGCTTAAAACTTAACTTTAACCATTAATCAGCAGATTGCTTTTGATCTCTCACCGCAGCAATAGTCCGAACCAGTTTTCCATGCGGCTCATTAAGAGTACGCACAAATTTCTCAACTGGCGCTTTCATAACAGCCATAAGCAAACTAATTGCCTGATCTTTAGTTGGTAAGCTAGATAACTTCGTTAGTTCTGAAACATCTAATAACTCTCCACCAATGGAGATCATCTTTACCGCAAGCAAATCGTTTTGTTTCGCAAAATCTTTCACAAGTCTTGCCGCAGAACCGGGGTCTTCTTGCGAAAACGCCAACACTAGCGGACCAACCAAACCATCGCGCATACACTCATATGGCGTACCTTCTAAGGCACGTTTGGCTAGAGTGTTTTTTACGACTTTTAGATAAACGCCTGTTTCACGCGCCTTAGCACGCAATTCAGTTAGTTCACCAACGGTTAGTCCACGGTATTCTGCTGCGATAGCAGAATGCGCATCAGCTGCAACTTGCGAGACTTCGGATACGATCGCCTGCTTTTGTTCAAGTTGTAAGGCCACAATGGGGTCCTCTGAGTTAACAATACACACAAGGTGTTTATAAAAACATGAATGCGATTTAGCCTTTTCAAAAGACCAATCAATGCATTCCCCTTACAGTGCAACCAACTCAGGAATTTATGTTCCTGATTTGGGGTACACAGTCTACGCAGGCTGAGCCTCCTCATTAAGCAACACCCATATGATGCTGCACCTACGGTCTTGGACGGTTGTTTCTTAATTCAATAATCTAGAAACAACACCCAATTACTTATATATAAAAGCAACTACAGTTACTTTTATATATTTCAATTTCTATCTATGCCAAAGCTGTTTGATCTAAGGTCACGCCTACACCCATGGTAGATGAGATCACAACTTTCTTAATGTATACACCTTTAGCAGAAGATGGTTTGGCTTTTACTAAATCTGCAATTAAGGCTTTTAGGTTCTCTTCAAGTTTCTGTACTTCAAATTGCACACTACCTATAGAGCAATGCACAACTCCGCCTTTCTCGGTTTTAAACTGCACTTGACCCGCTTTAGCGTTCTTTACCGCCGTGGCAACATCCGCAGATACAGTGCCTACTTTAGGGTTAGGCATTAAGCCACGCGGGCCGAGAATCTGCCCTAATTGGCCCACAACACGCATCGCATCCGGTGCCGCTATAGCAATATCAAAATCCATCTCACCTTTTTTAACTTGCTCTGCTAAATCTTCTAAACCCACTAGATCTGCACCCGCAGCTTTCGCTGCATCCGCTTGAGCACCTTCCGCAAACACTGCGACACGAACTGTTTTACCTGTGCCATTCGGCAATACTGTTGATCCTCTAACGTTTTGTTCAGATTTTCTAGGGTCAACACCAAGGTTTATACTTACATCAACAGACTCATTAAATTTTGCAGTTGCGCATTCTTTGACTAAGCTAATGCCTTCAGTCGGCATGTAAGACTTTTCCAATTCAACTTTTTCGCGCGCAGCGCGTAAATTTTTTCCTTCTTTTGCCATTACGATACTCCCTCAACGTCTATTCCCATACTTCTAGCACTTCCTGCAATGGTGCGAACGGCTGCATCCATATCGGCAGCAGTGATATCAGGCATTTTTGTCTTCGCAATTTCTTCAAGTTGCGCACGATTTACTTTGCCAACTTTTTCAGTGTTTGGACGGCCACTGCCTTTAGCTAAGCCTGCTGCTTTCTTAAGCAAGATGGCTGCAGGTGGTGTTTTAGTTATAAACGTAAAACTCTTATCGGTATAGACAGTAATTACGACAGGTACTGGCATGCCTTTTTCCATATTTTGAGTTTGCGCGTTAAATGCTTTGCAAAACTCCATAATA
>WLWG01002206.1_pt1 | contig 15307 bp, 18 predicted proteins | sample 6712871 | NCBI WGS metagenome assembly WLWG01 (sample SAMN12718693, study PRJNA515312) | sponge metagenome | isolation source: marine sponge | host: Mycale hentscheli | place: New Zealand: South Island, Marlborough, Capsize Point | collected 2003-05-01
GCCAGCCATGCTAAACTACAGAAAAAAATAGCAACCCCCATTTTCTTTGCTGAAGGGAGAAACCCTTGGCAAAGAGGGACCAACGAAAATACGAATGGTTTGCTTCGCCAGTTTTTCCCGAAGAAAACCGACTTTGCTGCCCACAGCTCCGCTCAGTTGAGCTGGGCTGTGGAGTTACTGAATAATAGACCGAGAAAATGCTTAGAATATAGAACGCCCAAAGAAATGATGGACAGCTTCGGTTTTGCACTTGTAAGTTGAGTCTGCAGATCTGGAAAAGAGCAATCCAGTAAACACCGGTCGCTTTCATGGCTACGGTTTTGACCCGACACTGTTCGAGCCAGTCGGCCAAAGCGTGAAGGTCCGAAGTAAAGCAGCCGAAATGGCGTACGGGTTGTTGGTCACGATCTTCAGGTACGGCGACATAATGTTCTTCAGAGCCTACATCAATACCCGCTGTATCGGGGTGGGTGATTGAGGGTGAAGAGGTCGGAGACATTTTAGAAGTCTTTTTCATGATCAATTCCTTTGGGTTGGCGTTAGGTTCTCTTTGGGTTTTCAGCCTGAGTGTCTTAAGTTCTTCGATTCTCCTAAACGGGGTCCTTTAACCATAAACGTCTTGATTAAAAGCCACCAATGTAATCGCCTGCGATACTCAGAACCATGCTAAAAACAGGTACGAAAACACCACTGCTTAGTCGGTCTTAGCTGCTGAAAACCAAGTAGATCCTAGCCTATTCAAGCTTGGGTTTCTAGCATGAATAGCCCAGCAGCGAAGCGAACCGGGTGGGTTGCTAAAAACGTCAGTTCGATTTTAGATGAGTACTGAGATTATAGGTCTTTTGAAATGATGAACATGAACACCGCAACGGAAAAAGAAGAGGCAATAATCTCTGAAGTCGTTACTGTCGTTAAAGAACAGTTTCAGCTCGACAAAATTATTCTATTCGGATCGCGGGAAAAGGGCCACGCCTCCCGTAGCTCCGATATTGACTTGGCCATAGACCACGATGAGCCGAGTGTTTCAGAGCTCCGCGCTGTGCGCGAAAAAATCGAAGAGGTTTGTGGAATGTATTACGTGGATTTAGTCTTCTTGCCGTCCGTCGATTCACGCTTTAAAGATATTATCATTGATACTGGATACTGGACAGGTCATCTATGAATGAAAAAGAGTATGCTCTTGAACAATTTGAACAGGCGCTAAACAAGCTGAAAGAGGGGATTGAAAGCGCCAACGATGAGCTCGGCAAAGATGGAGTCATTAAACGGTTTGAGTTCACTTTTGAATAACTATGTAGAACCGCCAAAATATTTCTTGAATTCAAAGGCATTCAGGTGAAAAACACCAAGAGATAGTTTGAAAAGAGGTCTTTCGTATAGGCCTCATTAAAGACGACACGTTGTTTTTGGACATGTTGGATGATCGTAACAAGACAAGCCGTACTTATAGTCAAAAAAACCTCGATAGAATTTTTGACCGTATCACAAAAGATTATACGGCAGGTATGGACCAGTTCTTAACAGCATTGATAAACGATGATTAGTTTTTCTAAAGGGGGCATAAGGGGCGGACATTATGGGGCGAGTCTTTAATTTACAGAAGGTAACGACGAAAACAGAGAAGACTTTTTGCTGTTCGCATAAGCCGTTGATAAATCTCTGCCCGTATCTATTACGATGCCACCCATAAAATGACTAAGCCTGCCAATGACACACAGATCATAAAAATCTACGCTCTGCTATCTCTGTTTCCTCCTGTTCAAAAAAGAACATTTCTAGGGTATAACAGATTGCTTTATTCATAGGAAAATTCTATAAACTTTGGCTTGTGTGGGAGGCGTAGAGATAACAGGGAGAGGTGTTCCAAAGATGTCCCCAAGTAGAAAAAAAATCATTCGAGCAACAAGAGGGGTAGAAAATGAATAACCAGAGTTTTCCCATAGCAATACTTGCGGCTCTATTTATTATGGCTAGCGGGTGTTCCAGAAAAGAAGAGAGAATAGAAACTTCATCCCTCGAGAAGAAAAGGACGGATATTAGTAAGCCTATTGTAACATCTACTACTAAGCCTGATCCGTTGGTAACCATTAATGATCAGTCCATTCCCCGGGCCATATATGAAGATTAGGCATTCTACTATTCCCTGTACTCTGATTGGCAAATGAACGATCATGATGAACGTTTGCAGGCACTGATCGGGTCCGAGCTACTCTATCGAAAGGCCCAAGAGTTAAACATCGACCAAAAGCCTCATATTCGTCGTCAGATTCAGCAGGTTGTCATTAACGACTATCTCGAGAGCCTATCCCTAGAACAAGCAGAAAATCCCATTACCCAGGAGGAAATTAAAGCCTACTATGAAGAGCACTACAGGACCTTCAACGAACCCAGTAAAGTCCGTCTGAGCCACATTCTCATTGCCCCGCAAGAAGAGGGTAGTAAAGAGGGAGCCCGAGAAAAGGCTGAAACCGTACCTGCTGAAGTGAAGGGAGCAAATCCTCTTACCTTTCACGCGCGTGTACGGAAGTATTCCTAGGATAAAGAAACCGCTATACGAAATGGTGACCTGGGCTACATGGAAATTCCTGATCCGCTCTTGGATCAAGCCCATGAACCTTGGGAGAAAAAGCTGATTGAAACGGCTTTGGCCTTAAAAAGCATAGGGAAACTGAGTCCTGAAGTCATTGAGACGGAGAGGGGTTTTCATATTTTGAAGTATAATGGTATCCGCAAGGGTCGAAGCTACCCTTTGTCAACCGTCAAAGAAAAAATCCGTCGTACCCTGGCCGCAGGCACCAAACGTAAGATATATAGGGAGACCGTAGCCAGGCTTAAAGAGGACAGCCTAGTTGTTGTTAATGGGGCGTTGTTCAATACTATAAAGAACCCGGCCTCTTTGGGTGTAGGCAAGGAGGAAGTGATCGATAAACTCAAATCCGAGTCGTTGGCCTATCATGAAAAAGAGGCGGAGATTCGGAATAAAACAGCAGACATTTCGGTTTCGTCATTGCCCGAAAGCGGCGAACTTACGATTGAAGCGATACCTATGGATAAACAATCAAGGCGTCAGCTAAACAGGGACAAAGCTAGGGCTGCTCGTCCAGTATCTGTTGTCGATACTTCTCGTAAGCCAGGAAGGGGGAAGTTTATTACCACGATGACAGAAAAGCAGACGGTGACAGAGAGGCCGGAATCGAGGACTGAGGGATTGAAGGGGTCGATTGAAGGAGGGACCCCTTAAGATAAAAGAAAAAAAATGAAACTACTCATCGCGACTCGAAATAGGGGTAAGTTAGAAGAGATTCGTTTTCTTTTTGACCTTTCCAAGCTCAAAACAATCAGTGTGTTGGATCTGCCTGTTATGCCCGAGGAAGTTGAAGAGGATGGGCAAACGTTTGAGGAAAATGCGCGTAAAAAAGCCCTTGAATTAGCGTTGGAAACGGGTTTGTGGACCTTGGCAGATGATTCAGGTCTTGAAGTGGATGCGCTAAACGGAGCGCCAGGTGTTTATTCGGCAAGGTATGCAGGTGACGATGCTACCGATGAAGGAAATAATATAAAACTTCTTGAACAGGTAGGTGAGAATAAAAATCGGCAAGCGCGGTTTTGTTGTGTGATTGCTCTCTGCTCTCCAGCAGGCCACGCGCGAGTTGTCGAGGGAGCGTGTAAGGGGGCCATTGCAGAACGTTCGCGTGGAAATTGTGGCTTTGGCTACGATCCTTTATTTGTTCCTTGGGGAGAAACAAAGACCTTTGCAGAGTTAACGCCCGAGAAAAAACACGCTCTTTCTCATCGCGGAGTGGCCCTGAAAAAAGCGAAAAAAGCGTGGAAAACAGTTTTATCCCAAGAACATTTTGATGGGGAAGGTTGATTGACGAGACGTGTTGACCTTTCAATCGCGCACCCTTGATCAGGAAAGGCTCCCCGGGTGGATGGCATAGGTGGTGTTAGCATGAGTCCATAATCCTAGATCCGGCATTTATTTAACATTATGTTTTGACAAGACCGGACAATATAACCCTTTCCGCTTTCGTTTCCACCACGCTCCGTTCTTACGGCGTTCTTTAATGTTTGTAAAATGATAATCATACACGACTGCGCGTATATATTTGGGCGATTCGTTTGGAAAAGGATTCTGTTCAAGTAAATTCAAGACTTGGGGTGTTCCATCTAAGAGCTGACTTAAGAAGTGAATAAACCATGGATTGTGTTTGTAAGTCTGCAGAGCGGCAAACCACATTTGCCAGTCTAATCTCGGTTGATGAGGAGCTGCAAATCGAGGTGGTTTTTTCACATCGCCTGCTTTCTATTTAAACTCATAGGTACGCCATACTTTTCCGTCTTGGCTGCCTTCTATAGTAATCTCCGGACGTGTTGTGGTCATGCTAGCAAACAGGCCATACCCGTTAACCGTTCGAAAAGGAGCGATGACTCGATACAGACGAATAACCGTTTTAGGGAATTTTATATTTGTCCGGAAAGCGTTTACCATTTGGACTGTGGAGATGGTCAAAAAGACGAAAGCAATCGGGAAGATTAGGGCAAAAGACCACGGCCTTCTTTTTTGTCCAGGTTCGTCATGAATCGGTGTTTTCCTTTTGTTTTTCAACCCCTTCAGCCAAACGTGATCATCCAAGAGGGTTATGCATAAGACCATGGCTAAAAGATTGAAATAGGCATAATTGCCAGTACCTGCAATAAGTGCTTGAAGTATGAGAAGGATCCAGAACCCTATGTGTCTTAATCGACGAGGTGCAAAAATAAAAAATGGAGCAACTAATTCTCCAAAGAACATGATGAGGGTAGACACTTTTTGAAACCATTCGGGGGCTTGATGAAAATACCAGCTTGTCCACGTGGCGATTGGTGTGGTTTCGTAATGATGATTTAGAGCGGTTAATGTTTTCCACGTTTCATCCCCACTAGAGAGTTTAACGATGCCTGAAGAAAACATTAGTTTAAACAAAAGGATGCGGATTAACCACAAGGCTCCGAGAGAGATTCCCGAGAGGGGCTGGCCTTTTAATCGCACGCTGAATGGAGTTAGAAAAATCGATAAAAAACCTGCTTCTAGCAATAGATTCTGCCACTGATATCCCATGAATAGTTGCCCTGCCACGGTTAAAGAAAGGTAGATTACCCAAAGAAAGAAGAGTGAGAGTGCGGGAAGAACTCCGATGATTACTAAACAAGAAAAGATAACTCCGGTCGCACATAAGAAATGGAGAAAGGAATCATCTGTATTCATCCAGCACAAGGTGGGGACTTTCTAAAAACGGTCAGAGCCTTCTAGTTGCTGAGCAATGGACTCGAGGTAGTGTTTAATGGGCAATATGCCTTCACTGCCAATCAGCGCATCTATCTGAACCCAGAGAGACAGGTGCGCGACAAGAAAAACTAATCCCATTAACCGGATAAAAATTGAGCGCGTAAATGTGTATGGTGCTGGTTGTGAAATAAGCTGTTGGAGTTTTTGTTTTATCATCTGACCTGAGACCCAAACAGTCTTCTCTCTGCTGCTCCATCCCTCCGGCTCATCTTCGGGTTGACCTTGTTTAATACGGAATCGGGTAGCTTTTGGTTTGCCCGCCAGCGATGATCCATAAACCGCTGCCTTTTGCTGTGTTGAGTGAAATGTTGGTTATGGTCTGCTGAGCCGCCAAGGTAATGTTATGTGTGGATTGTCCGGCACGCGCATAAATATTTATAGGGGTTTTCTCTAAATTCTCTGCTGAAAAGCTAGCTTCATACGCATACTGGTTTACGGTTTCTTTTTCCCATTTTGTTATTGTTTTAATATTCCCATATTCATCGCGATATGTTTCATCGGTTTCAACAGGTCGATGTCTTACATGTGTTCCTGTGACTTTCTTTTTGCCGACAATATTAAATACGTATTGGAAAGGGGTGGGGGTGAGGAGGGGTAGAAGAAATGTATGCGGGTGTTTGTTTTTGAGTGTACTGTTTCTGCAGTTTTCGTGAATACGCTTTCTCTTTTTGGAGCATATCTTCAAGCATAGTAATGCGTTGCACTTTGAGTTCAAATCGTTGTGCATAGTCTTTAATACTGGCTTTATGCTCTTCTTGGTTTCTCTTTAAATCTTCTTTAAGAACCTCCGTTTGACGACTATGTTTTTCTTCTTGTTTGGATAAAGCCTGTTTTAATTTGTTAATCGTACTATTTTTTTTGGCAAGTTGTTCTTGAAAGTTTTCCTGTTCGGAAGAACATCCGAATAAAAACAAGAATGAGGTTGGTAAAATTATTTTCACTGTGTTTCCCAGGAATCTTTTATCAAAAATTATTGTACATTTGTTTTACCCTGTAATCCCGCTGAAAAGATGGTGGTGGGGGTAGGATTCGAACCTACGAAGTCGAAGACAACAGATTTACAGTCTGCCCCGGTTGACCACTTCGGTACCCCACCATAATTTATTTTAAAAGCTATGTAAAACGATGAAGAATCCTACCTCATTTCACGTTTTTGTCTAGTTGGATTTTAAAGCTAGTATTTTTCCTGGTTGTCCAAGACGCAGATGTAGGTCTTGATTTTATTTTTTGAAATTCATATACTCCGCCGCATGATTTTTTCGATTTTAGCTCTTCTTTTTATAGGTCTGCCTCTTTTGGAGTTAACGCTCCTATTAGAGCTGGGAAGACATCTAGGGCTTGCTTTTACCATGGCCGTTGTTATTTTGACCGGTGTTTTAGGAGCGGCTTTGGCACGGTATGAGGGGTTAAAAATTTTGTTTCATATACGGAATGATTTGTCTAAAGGACAGATCCCGGCGCCTTATTTGTTAGATGGGTTGATGATCCTTGTAGCTGGAGCGGTCCTTCTTACACCGGGCCTGATAACCGATGTTGGAGGGTTTCTTCTTTTGATCCCGGCTGTACGCACGGTGGTTAAAGGGTGGGTGCGAAAGAAAATAGAGAAAAAAGTTCGTCAGAAAGCGGTTCGGGTTACATATTGGGATGAGTAAAGGTATAAATGATGAAACGTGTTTACAATTTTAGTGCTGGTCCAGCTGTCTTGCCTCAAGAAGTATTAGAAGAGGCACAAGAGCATCTATTGAGTTATAAAGATTCAGGCATGTCTATTCTTGAATCCAGCCATCGGGGCAAGGAATATAGTGCTATACATGAAGAGGGCATCGCAAATATAACTCAACTTTTAGATGTGCCAGATGATTATGCGGTGCTTTTTCTTCAAGGTGGAGCAACCACTCAATTCTCGATGGTCCCGATGAACCTGCTCGGAGATAGACGCGTTGCTGACTATACGAATTCCGGAGCTTGGGCCTCTAAAGCTATTCATGGCGCTCAATCTATCGGTCGTGTAAACGTTTGTGCTGACACGTCTAAAGACCGTCCCGCACGTGTTCCAGAGATTTCAGAACTGAATCTTACCCCGCAAGCGACCTATTTGCATATTACGTCGAATGAAACCATCTCAGGCGCACAGTGGAAATATTTTCCGGAACCAAGCGTGCCGTTAGTGGCAGATATGTCGTCAGATATTTTATCAAAGCCGATCGACGTTACATCGTTTGGGCTTATTTATGCCGGCGCCCAAAAAAATTTAGGTCCAGCAGGGGTCACATTGGTTATCATTCGTAAAGACCTCGCAAGGCGTGTAGGTGATGAGGTTCCGGAGATCTTTCGCTACAAGACACATATTGACAACAATTCGCTTTATAATACGCCTCCTTGTTTCAGTATCTATTTGGTGACACTCGTTACGCGTTGGTTATTAAAACAGGGCGGTTTAGAGGAGGTCCAAAAACGAAACGAAGATAAAGCCCTTCGCCTTTATAGGGCCATTGATAAATCGTCTTTTTTTGAAGGAACCGCTTTGAAGGACTATCGTTCAGATATGAATGTGACGTTTAACCTTTCTACTGAAGATCTAGAACAAACGTTTGTACAGGAAGCGAGTCAACATGACTTAAAAGGGCTCAAAGGACACCGTTCTGTTGGAGGGGTCCGTGCATCCATTTATAATGCATTTCCGTTGGAAGGGGTTGAAACGCTGACCCATTTCATGAAAGAATTTGAGGCAACCTAGCGTGTTTAAGTTATTTGTTATTGATTAAAAGATCATCTATACCTAGAAACAACCTTCATTAGAAAATAATTCATTATGAGTAAACTAGAGGAAACCGTTAATAGCTCTTATTTATATGCGGGAAGTGCTCCATTTATTGAGGGTCTCTACGAGCAGTATCTTTCCGATCCATACTCTGTGGCTCCCGAGTGGAAACATGAATTTGATCGATTTAAAACAGATGTTTCTGCACCTCCCGTTACGTTTCATTCAGAAATCCGGCGAACGCTTATTGAGCATGCAAAAAGACCTTTTCGTCCGTCAAGAGGACCTGAACGAGGGTCACAAACAGGGACTTCTGAAAAGCAAGCGGCTGTTCTACAATTGATTCAGTCCTGTCGATTGATGGGGCATTTAAAAGCTGATCTCGATCCGATAGCCTTGCGCGAAAAAACATTGCCTCCCGATTTGGATCCTTTTTTGGGGGGATTAACTGAAGCAGATTTAGATACCCTCTTTGCAACCGAGACATTGGCCGGCCCTAAAGAAGCTTCTTTACGGGAAATCCTTGAAATTCTTAGCCAGAGCTACGAAAGCCATATTGGCACCGAATATATGCATATTCATGATTCGTCCCAAAAACAGTGGATTCAAGAGCGGCTTGAAACAACAAGGGCCCAACCTCATTTTAATGCAGGTGAAAAACGTCAGCTATTAGAACGACTGACTGCTGCGGAAGGATTAGAGCGGTATTTACACACGAAATATGCAGGTCAAAAACGTTTCTCCCTTGAAGGGGGTGAAAGTTTGATTCCGTTGTTGAGCACATTGATTGATCACGGAGGATCGCGGGTCGTTAAAGAAGTCGTAATCGGAATGGCTCATCGCGGACGGTTGAATGTATTGGTCAATATTATGGGAAAACTGCCGCGCGAATTGTTCCTTGATTTTGAAGGAAAGAATGCCGACGAACTTAATGATGTCAACACGGGTGATGTTAAATATCACCAAGGGTTTTCAGCAGATATCGAAACGTCACATGGATATATGCATTTAGCGCTCGCGTTCAATCCTTCTCATTTAGAAATTATTGATCCTGTTGTAGAGGGTTCTGTGCGTGCAAGACAAGATCGTAGACATGACGATGAACGCAGCAAAGTCATGGCCGTTTTAATTCATGGCGATGCCTCTATCGCTGGGCAAGGTGTCGTCTATGAAACGTTTAGCTTAGCCCAAACCCGTGGATTTACTACCGGAGGAACCATCCATATTGTGGTGAATAATCGTATTGGGTTTACCACGAGCGATCCATCAGACGCTCGTTCAACATTCTATTGTACAGATATTGGGAAAGTGGTTCAGGCCCCGATTTTTCACGTGAATGGAGATGACCCAGAAGCCGTTGCTTATGTAGCTCAAATGGCGCTTGATTTTCGAATGACCTTTAAACGGGACGTTATTATCGATCTTGTTTGTTACCGCGAACATGGACATAACGAAGCTGACGAACCTGTAGCTACCCAACCTGTCATGTACAAAAAGATTCGTCAACATCCTGGCGTTCAAAAGTTGTATGCCAATCAGTTGATTAAAGAAAAAGTGCTTACAGAGAAACAAGTAGATAAAACGGTTGAAGATTACCGGGCGGCCTTGGATTCAGGTCAACGAGTCAATAAGTTTAAGAAGTCAAAACGTCGCTATCCTTATATTGTAGATTGGCGTAGATATTTAGAAGGAAAATGGGCAGATCAAGCTGTTACCGTGGTTTCAGCGTCTGATCTCAAACAGCTTGGCGATCGTATTACGAGTATTCCGGAGGATTTTGAACTTCATCCGCGTGTTTCCAAAGTGCTGCAAGATCGCAAAAAAATGACAGCCGGCGCTTTACCGGTTGACTGGGGATGTGCCGAAATGTTGGCATACGCAAGTTTGATCAAAGAAGGATATCCAGTCCGTTTAAGTGGTCAAGATAGTGGGCGTGGTACGTTCTTTCATCGTCATGCCGTGCTCCATAATCAACGTAATGGAGAACGGTATGTTCCTCTCCAATACCTTTATGATGACCAACCGCGTTTTAAAATCATTGATTCTATTTTATCGGAGGAGGCGGTGCTGGGATTTGAATATGGATACAGCTTTACCGACCCGAAAACCCTGTCTATTTGGGAGGCTCAATACGGAGACTTTGCAAATGTAGCGCAAGTTGTCATTGATCAATTTATCAGTTCTTCCGAAGCAAAATGGGGTCGCTTATGCGGCTTGACCTTACTATTACCTCACGGATGGGAAGGACAAGGACCCGAGCATTCATCCGCGCGTCTTGAACGTTTTATGCAACTGTGTGCGACAGAAAATATTCAAGTATGCATGCCGACAAGTCCTGCTCAACACTTTCACCTATTAAGACGACAGATGCTGCGTCCTTACCGGAAACCGCTGGTGATTATGAGTCCTAAAAGTATGTTACGGCGCAAACTGTCTTTTTCATCGTTGGAAGACTTAACCGTCGGTGGATTTCACACGGTACTTGGCGAAGTCGACGCCCTGGATGCCAAGGAGGTCGAACGGATTATTTTGTGTTCAGGAAAAGTCTATTATGAGTTATTGGAGGCGCGCAGGAAGAACCAGCAAAAGGATGTGGCCATTGTTCGAGTAGAACAACTCTATCCCTTTCCTTCAGATGCTTTGACCAGTGAACTCAGATGTTACCCGAATGCACATGAGATTGTCTGGACCCAAGAAGAACCTATGAATCAAGGGGCCTGGTATTCGATCCAACATCATATCCGCGCACGTATACGTTCTGATCAATCCTTGAGTTATGCCGGAAGGTTATCAAGCGCAGCGCCTGCGGGAGGTAGCCATAACAAACACATAGAAAGGCAACAGCGGTTGGTAAAAGCGGCTCTCAATACGAAATGGACAGCGCCATGCCCCGTTATTGTTTATCAACCTCAACGTACAACAACCCTTCAAGTTTCAAAATAAGGAGGCCAAACCAAAAGATGTCTATCGAAGTAAAATTGAATAGTCTTCCCGAGTCCGTAGAAGAGGCGACCCTGATGACATGGTACAAAAATGAAGGAGAACCTGTTGAGCGCGACGAAAAGATAGCTGACATAGAAACGGATAAAGTCGTGCTTGAAGTTGCGGCTCAAGAAGCGGGTATTCTCACAAAAATCAACAAAAAACAGGGGGACACGCTCGTCCAAGGAGAGGTCTTGGGTATGATAGACCCTCAGGGGGAGGCTATTTCGAAAAAGGATAGTCACGTGAAGTCAAAAGCAGAAATAGCGCCTATTCCAGAAAAAATATCACCGAAATCCATTGAAGAAAAATTTCCTCAAAATGACTCGCGCGAAAAGCCGGAGACCTTAAGTCCAGCCGCTAAAAAACTTGCTGAAGAACATGGCCTAGACCTGTCCTCCATCGAAGGGACGGGAAAAGATGGACGCATTACCAAAGCGGATATCACAGGCCATATCGCATCATCTTCTTCCATGTCTCCTGTACCCCAAAGCTCATTGTCTCCACAGCCTCCTGAACCTAGCGTACACACCATCATGCCTTTTGATATACCAGGAGATCGACCTGACAAACGCTTGCCCATGACCCGCTTACGTGCTCGTGTGGCAGAACGCCTTGTACAGGTCCAACAAACGGCGGCGTTATTAACAACGTTTAACGAAGTCAATATGCAACCTGTCATCGAGCTAAGAAAACGATACCGAGATGTCTTCGAAAAAGCACATGGGGTCAAACTGGGTTTCATGTCGTTTTTTGTCAAAGCGACAGTAGAAGCCCTAAAACAGTTTCCTGTTATCAATGCCTCTATCGATGGCCAAGATATTGTATATCACGGTTATTATGATATTGGTATAGCGGTCAGTCCGCCTCGGGGACTCGTTGTTCCTGTTCTTCGAAACGTAGATCAATTGACCTATGCTGAAATCGAACAGCATATAAAAACATTTGGACATCGTGCGAAGGAAGGACAACTCACTATTGAAGAATTAACGGGGGGTACATTTACTATAACAAACGGTGGCATATTTGGATCATTTCTTTCTACCCCCATATTAAATCCTCCACAAAGCGGTATCCTTGGCATGCATAAAATTGAGGAACGACCTGTAGCGGAAAATGGGGAAGTGGTGATTCGACCTATCATGTATCTTGCCTTATCTTATGATCATCGCCTTGTCGATGGACGTGAAGCAGTGTCCTTCTTAGTCATGATAAAAGAACGGCTAGAAGACCCGTCTAGAATGCTTTTGAACATTTAAGAAGGATAAAACACATGAGTAAATTTGATGTTGTTGTCATCGGCGCAGGACCTGCAGGTTATGTCGCGGCTATACGTGCTGCTCAGTTGGGCCTAAAAACCGCTTGCATAGAACAATGGATCAATAAAGAAAATAAACCTGTGTTAGGTGGAACCTGCCTAAATGTTGGGTGTATCCCCTCCAAGGCCTTATTGGATTCTTCTGAACATTATTACCAAGCCCAACACGATCTTAGCGCCCATGGCATCCATATAAAAGAGTGTACGCTCGAACTCGATGCTATGGTTAAACGTAAAGACGGCATTGTCCAAAAACTTACACAGGGCATAGAAATGCTCTTTAAAAAAAATGAAGTCACGTGGCTCAAAGGACACGGGAGATTAATATCCAATAAACAAGTAAAGATCCAATCTCGTCATGAAAGTCATGGGCCGATGATCGTGGAAGCAGATCACATCATTATTGCCACCGGTTCCGTACCCCGACCTCTTCCCACGATTCCGATTGATCGCAACATGATCGTTGACTCAACAGGCGCTTTAGAATTCCGAGAAGTTCCCAACCGCTTGGGCATTGTCGGAGGTGGGGTCATTGGACTTGAAATGGGGTCTGTGTGGAGTCGTTTAGGGTCTGAAGTGACGATTCTTGAAGCCATGGAAGATTTCCTTTTCTTTGTCGATGAACAAATTTCTCGAGAATCTTTAAGAACATTTAAAAAACAGGGACTTGATATAAAATTGGGAGCATTAGTCCGTTCCGTAGAGGAAAACAAAAAAGATTTAACCATAGAATACGAAGACAAAGAAGGAAGCCACACCCTAACCGTAGATCGTTTGGTTGTGGCGGTAGGCCGTAAACCAAATACGGAAGGGCTTATAGCGGATGAAGTGGATCTCTATATGGATGAAAGTGGATACATTCATGTAGATGAATATTGTTCTACCAGTATACCCAACATTTATGCCGTAGGAGATGTTGTACGAGGTCCTATGCTTGCCCATAAAGGGTCTGAAGAAGGCACGATGGTTGCCGAACGCATTGCTGGACATAAAGCACAGATTAACTATGAAACAATCCCTTGGGTTGTTTATACCTGGCCTGAGATTGCATGGGTCGGAAAAACAGAGAAGGAACTCAAAGCCGCTGCCAAGGAATATCGAGTTGGGGTTTTTCCGTTAAAAGCAAATGGTCGTGCATTAGCCATGGAGGAACAGACCGGACTTGTTAAAGTCATTTCTGAGGTTCACACCGATGAAATTTTGGGCGTACATATATTTGGTCCTTTCGCGTCGGAACTCATTACTGAAGGGGTTTTCGCGATGGAATATAAGGCGAGCGCAGAGGATATCGCGCGTATTGTTCATGCACATCCCACAATTTCTGAAGCGATCCACGAAGCGGCTCTTGCTGTAGATGACCGAGCCTTACATATGTAGCCCACCTTATTGTCAAAGATTAAGAGAGGCGCGATCAAAACGCACATCGGTATTATGAATGCTTTTTCCTACAAGAACAAAGAGTTACACGCTGAACAAATACCGGTTCGTGTCTTAGTTGAGACACATGGCACTCCTCTATACATATATAGCCATACACATCTCGTAGACCAGTATCGGGCGCTGTCTGAGGCCATGGCTGCCATCAATCCTTTTATTTTCTATGCGGTAAAAGCCAATACAAATATGGCGGTTATCCAAGCGTTTGCCCAACAAGGGGCCGGCGCCGATGTTGTGTCGGGTGGTGAGCTTTATCGAGCACGTCGCGCGGGTGTCGATGCATCAAAAATTGTATTTGCCGGTGTCGGAAAATCAGTCGCGGAAATTGAATATGCGCTTCAGGAAGATATTCTCTATTTTACGGTTGAGTCAGAACCTGAATTAGAACGAATCTCCGCTAGTGCGCAGCGTTTAGGGAAAATCGGGCGTATCGCCATTCGGGTCAATCCGGATGTCGATCCTAAAACACATAAATACACCAGTACGGGGAAAAAAGAGAATAAGTTTGGCGTTGATCTTGAGCGGGCTGTGAAAGCGTATGAGCATGCGGCTTCCCTGCCCGGATTGGAGATCACTGGGGTTCATATGCATTTAGGGTCGCCCCTTATGACAACGGCTCCCTACGTCGAAGCACTCGAAAAGGTCCGTCCATTATGCGATACTCTCAAAACCCGTTATCCTTCCTTTAAACATATTGATATAGGTGGGGGGCTAGGTATTAATTACAGGTCAAATCAAAATGCGCCGACACCCACAGAATTTGCTGAAGCGGTTGTGCCTCCTCTCAAAAAATTGGGATTAACCGTTGGCATAGAACCAGGACGGTTTTTGACAGGAAACGGAGGGATCCTCGTTACGCGCATAGAATATGTAAAACAAAACGCATTCAAAAAATTTATAGTGGCCGATGCCGCCATGAATGATCTGATTCGGCCTTCATTGTACGAGGCCTACCACGAAGTGCTTCCTGTTCAACAGAGTCCAGAAATGGTATTTGGTGACCTTGTGGGGCCGATATGTGAATCCGGCGACTTTTTTGCCGTGGATCGAGAGTTACCTGATGTGTGTCAAGGTGATCTCGTAGCGATTATGAGTGCGGGCGCCTATGGTTTTGTCATGGCTTCTAACTATAACAGTCGGCCGCATGCCGCTGAAGTAATGGTAAATGGCACGCAAAGCGAGTGTGTGCGGAAACGTCAAACGCGGGAAGATTTGGTAAAGGGCGAAACGCTCCCGGAATGGATGTAAAACGTCCACGGCTAGGAAATCGGCGCAGAAAAAAGTTCCATTGGTAGAGTAACAATACAAGTGCAAAGGTCCGCAGCATAGTTCATTCTTTGGGTATCTGACCCTCCCCAAAGGAGAACATAGAATGCCACGAACCTACGAACATTTAAACCGTTATGAACGAGAAGTGATAGCCCAGATGCTAAAAGAAAAATATAGCTTATCTCAAATTGGCCGTCACCTGGGCCGATCC
>WLWG01002209.1_pt1 | contig 15295 bp, 17 predicted proteins | sample 6712871 | NCBI WGS metagenome assembly WLWG01 (sample SAMN12718693, study PRJNA515312) | sponge metagenome | isolation source: marine sponge | host: Mycale hentscheli | place: New Zealand: South Island, Marlborough, Capsize Point | collected 2003-05-01
TGCAGCAAGAGCTTCGGATTGAAGCTGATCGCAACGTCCTCTCGAAGCAAGACGTGCTTTCTGTGGATTACCACAGCACCTATCACGTAATGGGTACTAAGTGGTCTGACGCTGGTGACAACCCCACCAACGCCAACCTGGCTACCGCTAACAAGTGGGCTGCCACTTATGACATCGACCTGATTCCTATGGTTCAGTTGACTGTCAACTCTCCGCTGGATACCAGCACCATCTGATCTTGATCAGAACAAAGGCCCTACCATTAGGTGGGGCCACCTTATTATTGTCTTATGGCTGCCACGATCAACGCCACACTCAAGAGTGAGACAGCCAACAGCTTTGTGACGTTGGCAGAGGCAGACGCGTATTTTGAAACCGTCCCAAGCTCAACGCAGTGGGACAACAAACAAGACGACAACAAAAATCGTGCTTTGATTTCAGCTACAAGCTGGATCGACACGTTGAATTTCTATGGTGATCGTTGCGATTCAAGCCAAGCCTTAAGTTGGCCCCGCAATAATTATCATGTCGATCGGGTAGAGCTGACCTGTTCGGCAATTCCAAACGCAATTAAAAAAGCTACATATCTATTAGCGTTTGAACTGGCTAATGACACGGACGCGATTACAGGGAATACCGGCGATAAGGGGTTATACGAAGAAGTCGAACTCGGAGACCTCAAGGTCAAGTACAACACTGCTAGTCAAGCTACTGGAACTGTCAATAACGTATTCGACGTTTACCCTTGGCTGCAGTCTTATCTTGGTGCTTATTGTCTTGGAGGTTCTGGCTCTTATCAAGTTCGTATGGTGAGGGGTTGAGATGTCACTTGTAGACAGCACTTTTAAGTCAATCCCCAAAGATCTACTGGACGAATGGGGCCAAGACATCACGCTTGTCAAAACGACAACGCCACGCACTTACGACCCAGCAACAGGTGCTGTGACTGGTGCGGATACGTCTGTTGTTTTGAAGGGTTTAATTTCCAATGTTTCAGCAAAAGAGAATGAAGGGCTCTATCAAACGACCGACATCAAGGTAATTATTGGGAATGACGAGTTGGGTACTTATTATCCAACCGAAGCCGACCGTATCCAGTATTCACAAGCTGGTGTGACGAGGGAAGCGAAGATTTTGAATGTGTTGAGCTTGAGGGGTGAAGGCCCTTTGCTCCACACAATTGTCGCGAGGCCCCAGTAATGGCAAAGAACCAACTAATGAAGCTAATAGACAACTTAGACCGAATCGGGTCTTCTCTTGTGGTGTCTGGCCCTTCAAGAGCAGCAAAAAGAACTATTAGAGAGTTGCAGCAAGAAGGGCCAAGCTGGACAGGTAAATTCTCAAATTCATATCAAATCGAGACGCCTGATGGCCGTATATATAAAGGTGATGGGCAGCCTGGAGAACCTAGGCCAATCAAGCTTCCTGTTGGTTTGTTAACAGGTCGCCAAAACATTCGAGGTTCTGCTCCTATTAAGGATCGAGCGGTAACAACAATTTCAAATTTTTCTGAGTATGCAGCTGAAGCGACCGACGTAGTAGAAAGCGCATTTTTCCGTCCAACTGAAGAGCCAACTACAGCTTTAGGTCAAAGAAAGTTTCGTGAAGGTGACGGCGGTCGCCCCAGAACAGAAAGCAGCTTTGGCTCTGAGGCAGGAGTAAAGACGGGTACTTCAATGCAACTACCGTCATATCGCGGAGAAATTGGTGGTGGCCCTGAGGACCGTGAGTCTGGTGCAACAGCTGATCTTGATTGGTTTGCTATGTATGTTGAAGGGGGTGGGTTAGATCGTGCGGTTGCGATTGAAATGAATGATCTATTTACTGAGCTATGAACTACCAAGCCATTCGAGCTTCTATTGAAAGCCCTCTCTTGACGGCTTTTAACAATCTTTCACCAGCGGTGCCAGTCTTTTTTGACAACATCACTGCTGCTCCAGCGAACACGACAACAGAGTACGTCCGAATAAATATTGCTTTTGGGTTAACGACAGAAGTAACAATTGCGGGCAATCTTGATTATCCGCGAGGCACTGTTGTCATCCGTGTGTACAGCGAAAAGGGCCAAGGCCCCGCAAGAACTCAAACGCTTTTAGACACTGCGGTCACAACGCTTTTAGCGTTACCTGCTTCAGCACGGGACGGTTCAGGCGTATATCTGCGACCTGGTGCGATAAACGGGCCAACTTTTTCAGCAACAGAATCCAGTCCTCACATGATGGGGCGTATAACAACGTCCTTCGTTGCAGAAGAGCAGAGTTAGATCTTTTACTGTTGACACGCTAAGCTATATAAGTCCGGGTTTCGCCCGTAAGTCCACCATTCTCAGTACCACGAATGGCTACCGTCCTTTCGGGCACCTCTGGAGCCCTCTATTACAAGCCAGCCGGAACGTCAGCAACCTTCAAGGAAGCAGATGTTGACGTTTCTGGTGATTCAATCACTGCCGGAACCTACCTGAATTTTAAGGTAGGTGACAAAGTTCAATTCAGCGTCGAAGACGGTTCCGGTGGCACCGGTACCGGCACCTTGCCTGCTGGTATTACAGCGGGTACCGACTTCTTCGTGATTGCTTACACAGCCTCTACTGGGGTTCTGCAAGTGTCCGCCACTTTAGGCGGTTCAACCATCACGATCACTGACGATGGCACGATCACTGGCAGCAACGTGTTTGCCGTCAAGTTTGAAACGTTCCAATCTGTGGCAAACGTCCGCAGTTGGGAGTTTGAAGTAACTCGCGAAGAGATCGATGTCACCAGCATCGGCGGAACATTGGGCCAAACAGCTCCGTTCCGTACTTTCATCTCTGGTTTTGCGGATGGCACCGGCTCTGCCGATGTTTACTTCACGGATGATGACACCGGTATTACGGCACGTTTGATTGAAGACGTGACTCAGCGCAAACAAGCTGGTGCAACTTTCAAGCTCTACATGGATGCGGTCGTGTCTTCTGGCACGGTTGACGACACGAAGAGCCGTTCCATTCAGCTTGAAGCTGTGTTGACTTCAGCTAGCTATTCAGTTAGCCCTGATGATGCACAGACTGTATCAATCAGCTTCCGTCCAACCTCTGCTCCTACGTTCGACTTCAGCAAGAGCTGACAAGCGATCTAAGGATAAGGCCCCTGATATTGTCAGGGGCTTTTTTAATGCTAATGTAGTAGCACAATTAATCGGACATTCATGGCACTTCGCGCCATTGACCGCCTCAAGAAAGCTGCAAATCTCGAACCGATAAAGAAAACGGTCGAGCTTTCAGACGGCACTGAATTTGAGATGTGGATGACACCTCTGACGATGGCAGAGCGTGAGCGTGCTCAAAAGCGTGCTGGATCGGATGATGCCACCGCTTTTGCATTGCAGCTGTTGATTTCTAAGGCACAAGACGAAGTGGGTAAAGCTTTGTTTGCGCCAGGTGAAGTTGATGTATTGAAAAACGAGGTAAAGGACAAGGACTTGCAATCCTTGATGCTGGCAATTTTGACTGAAGAGGAAGAGGAAGCTATCGACCCAAAATCCTAGAAGCCGAGCTTCAGAAAGACAACTGGCTCATGCTGCAATTTGGTGTCGCCAAAGAGCTTGGCATGAGCTTGTCCGAGGTTCGCACCACAATGACGCCAGAAGAGTTGATTGGTTGGAGCGCGTATTTTGGCGTGATCAATGCAGAGCAGCAGAAAGAAATGGATAAGGCGCGGCGTAGGCGTTAAACTTAGGCATCGCAGTGCGCTGAAACCGTCGTGGCCTATAAAGCTGAGATTGAGATCGGCGTAAAGGGCGTAAAAAAATTTGATAGGTTTCAGTCTCAACTTGAGCGTCTTTCTAATGAAGTAGACAGAGTAAATAAAAAGAAATTTACTATAGCAAATTTAAGTTCCTACAACGAAGCTTTAAGGAAAGCGAATGAAACTTTAAGCCAAACCGAAATAGAAACGAATAAGGCTGGCAAGGCGACTGGTCTGTATAAAAAAAACTTAGATAGTTTTGTTACAGCGTTACTTGCCTCTAATGACGCTCAAGACTTAAATAATAAATTAGTTAAGGAAGAAATACAAAACCGTGGGGCAGCAACTCAAGCGTTAAAAGCATATAACGCAGCTGCTGCGTCAGCTCGTGAAGTCGGCAGCATGACTGGCGCGTATTTACGCCCAGGCGAAGCAGGTCTTAAAGGACAAACTTCTCCCCTTTCCGAAATTAAAAAAGGCCAAAGGCAATTTCAAGCTGCTAATAATGCCAATATCAAATCTTTAGAGCGTCAGCTTGAAATTGAACAAAAAATTGCAAATGTACGAAGCAATCGCATTGCACGGGAAAGATCTGCTTCTATACGAGGCAGTTCAGGTACTCAACGACAAGGGCCACTAGCTGGTCCTGGTTCAATGGGCTTTCCCGTGGCATTGCCGGGATTAAGCAGCGCAGAGTCTAAAGGACTTCAAATAGCAAAACAAAAGCTTCAAATAATTAATCGTACAGTTCAGAGTAGAAAAGCCCTTGCCGGCTTGGCTGTAAATCTGCAAAACTTAGATCGTAATGCCAAGGTTGCGATTGCGGATGCAAACCGAGAAACACAAAAAACTGTAGAATTAGAAAAGGAAATATTAAAACTACGAGAGCGGGCAAACAGAGTAAGAGCGACTGGCAAAAGCAAAGCAGCTGATAACAAAAAAGCAAGCCGAGCCAGAATGGAGTCTTTACAGTTAGGCGTAGGCTTCCCACTGTTATTTGGTGCCGGTCCTGGTGCTGTGGCCGGTGGTGGCCTTGGGGCGTTGTTGGGCGGTGGAGGCGGTTTTGGCGGTCAAATTATTGGCAGTGCTATTGGCCAATCACTTGACGAAGCTGTTAAAAAGGTTGCTGCGATTGGGCAAGCAGTTGAAGATATAGATGCAACCGCTTTGCAAGAAGCACTTGGCTCAGTCAATACCGACTTAGCTCGTCAAGTAAATCTTTTAAATAGCATTGGCGAGAAAGAACAAGCCCGTGCAATTCTTCTAGCAGAAGTAACAAGACAGACTGGTCTTGCAAATAGTTCATCGCAGGACATCAATAACGCAGTGAAGATTCTTCAGCAAGGCTGGACTGAAATTGTTAATACGGTATCAGGTCTTGTAGGAATTATTGCGGCACCACTCGCAGTAGCCTTGGGTGTAATTTTGTCTGGTGTTGCTTTTGTCGTCAAAGGAATCAACCTAATTTTAACGAAAATAGGAGCCCTAATAAAATTTGTGGGTGAATTTATAATCGGAAAAGAAAATGCTGAAAAACTTGCTAAAGCTTTGGGTGAAGTTGGAGAACAAATTGATGAAAATGCACTTAAGCTTGCAAAACAACAAGATGAGTACCAAGTAGGTGTAGCAAGATTGAAACGGTCTCGCCAAGAGTCCAACGTGCTTTTGCGGCGTGAGCTTGAGATCATGAAAATGACAAGCCAAGAAGATAAGGTTAAGCGTGCAACAGCAGAGGCACTATTAAAAGTTGATCAACAACGTCTTGCAGTTTTACAAGCTCAAAGAGAGTTTAAAAAGGCACAAAATGAAAACGATTTTGGCGCACAGTTAAGTGCCTTAAAAACGATAGGAGAATCCAGCGATAACCTTAGACGTGCAGAAGTAGAGGCTGAAATCGCTGTCGAAGCCGAACGAGTTTATAACTTTTACACGGATCAGGCGGATGCACTACAAGGCATTGTGCATCAATCCAAGATGCGCCTGAGCCAAGAAACAGCGATTGCAGATGCACGTAACAAGCTGACTGGAGCGTATTACAACGCAGAACTTAAGGTTAATAAGCTGGCTATTCAGCGCATGAGACAACGAGTCCAGTTGTACGGCCTAGATCAGGACAGGGCCGCTTTGCTGGAGCTTGAACTAAGGCAAGTTGACCTTATATATCAACAAACGCTTGCTCAAATCAGAGCTGCAGTAGATCAAGTGCGACTAAAAGCTCGAGAAGTTTATCTAGCAACAAAAATTGCAGAAGCTGATTTTTTACGGAAAAAAGCCAAAGGCCAAATAACAAAAGAAGACATTCAAGCACTTAAGGCTCAATATGAAGTCCTCAAGGTTGCAAATAACAATGTAAAAGTTCAAGAAAAAATTGCTGAGCAGCAAATTAAAGGCGCTAAAGCCACTAGAACAGCTTCAAGAGAATCGCTAAAGTTTGCGGACTCTCAAGAGCGAGCAGCAAGATCAGCGAGAAGAACAGCAAGAGCAATGGGTAAAGCTGCAAGATCTGCAAGTGCAGCTTCAAGAGCTTTGGGATCCTTCCCACAAATAGGTTCCACTGGCAATCTGGCTCTCAATAAACTGGTTACTAGCCGGTTCGGCCAAGAAAGAGGAAAGGTCGGCTATTCCAGTGGTGCGTTCCAAATGCAATCGGAAGGTATGAGGCGTCTTGCTATGAAAGACGCCTTCTATAGGTACAAAGACGAAGCAGCAGAATTGCGATCCGTTGGCATTAGTCCTGGGCCAAATCCTTACAGGGGCTATAGCACAGGTCGTAAGCCTTCTTTTGCCGAAGGCGGTTTTGTCACTCGTCCCACAAACGCACTGATCGGCGAACGTGGCGAAAACGAATATGTGATCCCTGAAAGCAAGATGAATTCAGCGATCAATCGTTATGCCAGAGGTCAGCGCGGTGAATCTGTTGTCGAAGGCGGCGGTGAAACAAGCGCCTCAAGCAGAGGACGCTCTGGAGCGGTAGTCAGCATAAACACTGGGCCTGTAATGCAAATGGACGGTCAAAATTATGTGACGGTAGCTGACTTGAATGATGCTGTCGGTAGTGTGGCTGCAGCGATGTCTTCAGGTTCTGAAGTCTATGGCGGCAGTACGAGGTTGAGCTGATGAGCACGCAGTTTTATCACCAGCAATTTCAAATACCTGCTTTGAGTTTTGTGGCACGGAATGCCATTTCATTAACGCCTGATTTTCACGCATTTACTTGCGGACCATTTCAAAGCAACTTAGAAGGCGAGACCAGTTCAATTGAAGTGACGTTCCCGATTGGAACGTTTGATGCGACTGTTTTGAACAACATTGCATCCAAGGCTCACACGGCGGCTGTGATCGCCTACAAAAGCGATCCAACCGCAAACGATGTCGTTGACTGGACTTTTACGGGAATTATCACAGGCGTATCGAACAGTCTTACTGTTATCAGCTTTGAGGTTGGAACGCCGCTGCGCCCGGTTGGGAGTGGTGAAGCCCCTGGGATGGTGCCTTTTCGTAGCTTAAAGAGCAACGAGGCCGGTAAGCTGCCTATAACAGGTCGCTGATCATGGGGAAAAACACGCCTAGGGCTCTGCCAAAACTCGGCCCAATGAATATTGCTTGGTTCAAGAGAAAAAAGGGAACTAATTATTTTTTACCTAGGTCGATGAGAGGAAGGCTACTCAGCGGGGGCAGTAACCTTGCACAAAGGTCAAGCACGCTCCAGCCGCAAAGCGTATCAACGTATGGGCTAAACAGCTCTGCACAGTCTTTGGCAGAGATTGGAACGCCAATTCCTATCGCGTTCGGTAAAAAGACAAGTAGCACTGGCGGGTTCGTACACACTCCATTGATGGTTTACCAGCGTATGCACAGTGATGGGGCCTATCAATGGACTCGCGTCGGTTTTGTCATGGGGGAAGGCCGTTTTGGTTCGCCTCCAGAAAAAGGGATCAGAAACGGCAGTGATTTAATACATTCAATTCAACCTGAGTTTTACGAACTTGCTTTTAATAACGGGCGCTTTATCACGTCTGACCCTACTTATCCAAATACAGTTCATGCTGGAAACTGGTCCGGCATCAGCAGCACTCTGACCGGAAACGAAGAGTATTTTACGATTCAAGCCGCTGATAGTAAGCAAGAGAGAGGTTTTTCTCAGTCATTTGATCCAGGTAAAAGTTTTGGTTTAGAGGGAGAAGAACCTGATTGCGAGACTTCTCAAGATTCAGAATTCAGCAACTTGTTGCCTTATCCAACCAAGGCATCGCACGTCAAATTTAACCCGATTGACGCGTCAATCAGTAACACTCGCAAAGCTGACACTACGGAGTTTGGCTTTGCCGTAAACATGCCTCGGATTACTCCTGAAGCCACAGAGGAGTCTGGGGCGGTTCCTATTGGGAGCAAATGGAAGCACAGAAAAGAAAGAAGTACCGCTTCAGTAGTTTATGAGCTTTATCCAGGTGGTAGTTACGATGTAATTACGGGGTTGCCGTTTATCGGTGCAATAGGAAAAGCTCAAAGCACCAGCACTACTAGCTCAGGTGTGTTTGACAGGAACGATCCTATCCAAATCATATCCCCAGAAGTTGCTTTTTATGCTTTATATAGAAGCTATTATGGGCTTTTCCCCGCTGAAGATATCGCTAAAGTATATTCCAAATTTTTGGCAACCCATGCGTCAGAAAGTAACGCTTTGTTTATAAGAACAGATGAAAAAACCTCATCAATTTATTCGCTGCCTATAACAGAATTCTTGCCGGACCCTACTGAAGGAAGCCTGAACTCAGGGTTGGCTAATTGGACTAGAACAGACGGGCAGTTTTCTGATGCACTTTATGGCGAAGGCGTTGAATTTGGCCCTTGTTCGCTAATAACAGATTCTGGCATATTGGACGACATAAGAGTTCCAAAGTTATTTGTCAAGTTGTACTATCGAGAGATTGATGCTGCAAACGACGATTGGCGTCCTGTTCTTGACAAACCATTTTGTTTAATCAACCCAAATACTGCGACAATTTTTGCCGATCTTCGCGTTCGGCATCCTTCTTTAGAAGCGTATGAATACAAGTTTAAGCCAATGATTCCTGTGCAGGCTGAATCAGACCTGCAGTTTCGTTATGACAAATGGAAGCTTGGGGTCAAGTCGTCCGCGAATAACTCAGCAGATAAAGTTCCGGTTCTTTACCCTAGTACGAATAACGAATTTGTCTTAGATGGCAACGACGGTTTCAAGTTAATTTACTCCGGTTTTTATGAGCAAGTAACAAGCGAGGTCAAACTTGATGATCAAACAACAGATTTGCAAATCGGCATTTCGTATGTAAATGAAGGGATCGTAGATCAGGTCGATTATCCGTTCATGTCCATAGGAGTTTTGACTTTACGAGCTGGCAAAGGAGTATCAAGCCTTGGTCAATTCAGTGCGTATTACGAGAGAGGTCTACAAATTCAAAAGACCGATCTGACAACCGACCATTCAAATTATTTCCCTGATCTTTGCTACCACCTGCTCACAACCTATCCAAGCACCAAGCTTATAACAAACAACTATTCTGCTGGTCCGGTAAAGCGAAGTCAAATTGACACTGCGTCTTTTTTAAGCGCAATTCAATTTACTGACAAGCATAAACTTTACTTTGACGGAATTATTTACGACTTTAGTGGGATTCATGAGTTTATTAGCGAGCACGCTAAGTTTTTCTGCTTGCGTTTTGGCATTCGCAATGGTCTTTACACTTTATTCCCTGCACTTTTAGACTCTGTAACCAATGTAGATACAGCAGCCCCTGGGCAAGTTGTTACCGGAGACATTATAGATGCAGCATCTTTTCGGGTTGACTACGCGCCACTAATTGAACGAGACAATGCGTTTGTAACTGTAACTTGGAGAAGGCAGGACAAGTTTATGCCTGGTGTCAACGAAACAGTGACTGTCGCGCCTCCGGGCTACCAAGGCTCTAACAGGCTGACTTACGACTTATCAGGGTTCTGCACCTCTGAAGATCATGCAGTTAAGGCGGCGCGATTCATGCTTGCAATGAGGCTGAAGCAAGACCGTACTGCCAGCTTTACTTGCGCCAAGAGTGGCGTAGATCTAACGCCTGGGCGTCTATTCAAGTTTAATTTTTCAGTTTCGACCAATGCTGGTAAAACTTATGCAAACCAAGACCAGTACCAAGTGACCAGTACGACTTATCGTGATGACGGATTACTTGACGTTCGAGCGGTCTTCATGCCTGCTGGGATCTCAAACTCTGTCTTCAATGCTGTTTCATATCCCAAGGTGCCATGAGCTACCCAACGTTGGAACCCACAAGCCGAACCTGGACACTAGGCCAAGCGGGTCAAGACTCTTTTACCGCAGCCAGTGGCGTGGAGACACGCGTGTTGTTTGGTGCGTTAGTGATTAACCAGCAGCTAGAGCTGGCCTACACAAATATCACGGAAGCGCAAGCACGCCTTTTCGACAGCCATTATGTGACTGTCAACGGAACTTTTAAAACTTTTCCACTACCTACTGAGGCGTTTGCAGGAATGGGAACCGCTTTCGGGACATACTCCAATAAATGGCGTTACAGGAGTTCTCCTAAAATTGTGTCGGTAAAAAACGGCGTCCATACTGTTAGCGTGAGCCTGCTGGCCGTTACTAGCTAAACTTGCGTCATGGCGAAGTATTTCACTGGCACAAACGGCGCTTTTCTGGTTGACAGCACCCAGACGGCAAAGATTTCTTCATGGTCTTTGAACGCACAGGTTTCAACGCTGGAGACGACGACGTTAGGCGATCACGCCCGAGAATATATTGCAGGGATCCAGTCGTTTAGTGGAACGGCAACTTTGTATTACTACATTGATGCCAACAATAATCTCGACGGAAAAGATCTTCTTGAAGAAGTAATTCGTACTGGCGCTCCAGATAGCAGCCCGCAGCACAGCTTGACATTGCGATTGCAAGAGTTGCCTGTGCGTCAAGTAAAATTAAAAGTCGTGATTACTTCAGCAAGTATTGCGGCAACCGTTGGCGAAATTGTGACAGCCGAAATTTCGTTTACTGGAACGGAGCCACTTCAAGATGCTTCGTTAGCGCAATAATGGCAATTTATCTAGGCAATTCTGGGTTTGTTGAGTTCAACCGCAGTGGAGCGGAGGAAGGTTTAATCACGCAGGTTGATCCTGCGGATGTAAACACGACTGCTCGTCGTTTGAACTTCGATTTTGAGAATAGCGAGTTCATGACGGGCGATCTGATTCAGTTCACACGTCTCACGGCAGCTGGAGCCAATAGCACAAGCAATCTTGATTTTGTTCAGGCTGCAAGTTTTCCGGGTGGATCGGCGTCACCACAGGCGGAGTGGTACGCCAATGTTGATGAACAAGGCGGGGTGCGTTTGTATGACACTCTGACAAAAGCTATCAATGGCATTGTTACTGAAGCTGCCGTTTTAGTTGCCCCGTCTTCGGCTTACAAGGTAAGGGCAGTCTTAAAAAACAATACTTACAGGTGTTTTGGGCAGTTGCAGTCGTATGAACTCAATACTGATCGCGAAGTTGTTGATGTAACTGTGCTTGGCGAGCACACACGCAGAAGTATCAGCAGCCTAATTAGCGGCTCTGGAACGATGACGGCATTTTGGTCTTATGAGACATCAGCAAACATCTGCAGGAATGACAATGAAATTGAAGTAAGCAATTATTATCATCAGCTTATTTTGCGTCAGCAGCAGGGATCTGGTTTTAAAGGCCAGTTCTTTATTCGACAACCAGACACTAATTCAACGGACAAAATTGTTTTCTACCAAGTTGATGCGCTGGTGACTGGTGTTGCGATTTCGTTTGAACCTGGAAACGTTATTCAAAGCCAAATTCAGTTTGTGACAACTGGCACTATTGAGTTGAAAATTCAGAAACCGACGCCTTTGCAGAATCAACTAATAAATCAAACTGGTGGGGCCTATAACCTTACGAATGGCGCTGGTAGACTCGGCCTAACGAATCCGTAGGCTTTCTCGGGGGATCATCGGACCATGGCTGACTATAAGGTCACAGATCTAGTCGAGATCCTCGCGACTTCTGTTGCTGCAGACGATTTGACCTTGTTGGTCGATACTTCAGCTCAAGACGACAAAAAGATCAAAGTCGAAGAGCTAGCAAAAGCTGCAGCCACGCATTTTACGGCTGGGTCGATTAACGGCGACAAGCTGGTTGATGACAGCGTGACAGCAACACAGATTGCTGATGCAACCATCACCGCAACACAGCTTGCAACAGATTCGGTTGCCAGAGCTGAGGTCACAGCTGGTGAGGTTAGTGGAGCGGGGACAAGTCGCGGCAAGGTTCATATTGAAGCTGGTTCGATCAATGCAACAGACATTGCATCTGGTTCAATCACCAACACCCAGTTGAGTGGTGGAACGTTAGTTCCCACGAGCGGCATTACTGATGCGAATGTAAGTGCCACTGCTGCAATTCAAGTATCAAAACTTGAAGCGGCTGCACCGAATGTTTTGTTAGCTGGCCCTTCTGGCGGCGTATCTCCTGGTTCGATTACAGCTCGTGCGTTGGTTTCAGCGGATCTTCCTGTTGCCACAACAGCGGCTTTAGGCGCTGTTTCCGTTCCAGCAAGCAATGGTTTGTCACTTGCTGCTGGGGTACTTACTCACACCGACACGGTAACTGCAGCTGATCTGGGCTGGATTTCGTTTAGCGGTACTGGTCACATTCTTAGTGCCAGGGCGCTTGCGGCTGGTGATTTGCCGGTTGCATCAACGTCAGCATTAGGTCTTGTCAGCGTTAGTGCTGGGCTTGCGGTCACGGCTGGTGGTGCGCTGTCTTTAAACACTGCCAGCTCTAGTTCTATTGGCGGCCTTGCGATTGGCAGTGAATTTGGACTAGGCGTTGGTTCGACTCTTGAGCTTGCAACAACCGGCGTAACTGCTGGTAGCTACCCAAAAGTCACTGTCAACACTAAAGGTATTGTCACGGCTGGGGATGTTCTGGCTGACACGGATATTCCAAACCACAGTGCAGCAGTGCTGACTTCTGGAACGTTAGATATTGCTCGGGTTGGCGCTAACACGATCATTGGCGCAAAGATGGCAAATGATTCGACCTGTGTGATTGCGAGCACTGTGCCCGCTAGTGGCGATTTTGAGGGCCAATTCTTCTTGAATAGCGGTACTAGTGCGCTCAGTGTTTGGAACGGATCTGCGTTTGTTGGCGTTACCGCTGCAGCGACTGTTGACGATGGGACTTATTAAACTCTCCTGTTAGACTTGTTTTGTAAGTTCCGGCCTTAGGGCGTTAAGGAATGGCAATTCAAAATTTACGCAGTGCGGTTGCAAATAAGCGGCCTGTAGCTAGCTCAATGTCAGACGGGCAAATTGCCGTCAACACCAACGCGACTAGCACTGGTGTGTTTTTTAAAGATGCCAGTGGCAACCTAATTAAGGCCGGTCCTGCTTCTGTTGGAACGTCTGCACCAAATAGCTCACCAGCTGGTTCAAGTGGAAACAGCATTGGTGAGATCTGGCTAGATACGACCGGCGGCAACTATGTCGTTAAGGTCTGGGACGGTTCTGCATGGCAGGCTTCAGGGATCGCTAGCGGCACAGCCATCAATGCTTCAACTCTTGATGTAACCGGAGACGCAACTATTGCCGACAAAATTATTCATTCAGGGGATACAAATACAGCAATCAGATTTCCAGCTGTAGATACGTTTGCTATTGAAACTGACGGAACCGAGCGTATCCGCGTTACTTCAACTGGTGCGTTAGCTATTGAGGGCGCATCAAATTATGGAACCAGCGGCCAAGTCCTGACCAGTAATGCAAATGATGCACCGACATGGCAAGATGCTGGCGGTGGTATTACAACATCTGTAATAAGCTCAAGCACAACAGCAGTTAAGGACTATTTATATGTTTTTACAGCAAACCTAACACTAACACTACCCGCAAGTCCAAGTTCAGGTGATAGCTTAAAAATATCTAATTTAAGTGGAGTAGCAACTTGCGTATTACAAAGAAACGGAAGTAATATAATGGCAGTAAGCGATAATTTGACGTTAGATAATCAATATGCCTCTTTTGAATTAATATATACAGACACAACTCGTGGGTGGGTTATAGTCGGTAGTAACTAATAAATAAATAACAATGAGTAATTTTTCACAATTTTTTCCAGCAGCTGGCGGTGGAGGTTTAACACCTAAGTTTCAAGATTTTACATCTTCTGGTACGTTTACACCTAGTCAGGCATTAATTGATGCTGGTGGTTATATTGAAGTTTTTATAGTAGGGGGTGGAGGAAGAACCAACAGTAGCAGCATCCCTGCTTCTGGTGGAGAAGCACAACTTATTCCTATGTATTTAACAAGCACATCTAATGTAACAGTTACAGTCGGTGCTGGTGCGACTTCAAATACAGGAGGTAATAGTTCATTTAATGGAGCTAGCGCTGGTGGTAGTAACATAAGTTCTACTGGGGGGCAACTTGAGCAAGCTCAAACATCGTGTTCTTCGCCGTCTTGGGGTAATAGAAATGGAGATACAGCTGCCGGAAATGGTTTTTTTGGGTATGGTGCTGGTGGTACTGGAATATCTGGGGAGGGTGGAGTTTTTACGCCTAAAGCAAACTCTGGGCAATCTGGCGGATACTATGCCAATGGCGGAAGTGGCTTTGTCAGAGTAATGTGGTACGAATAAAATATAAAAAAAATGGAAAATATTATAGCAATAATTGAAGATAATAAAGTAATTCAAATAGCTGTGGGCTCTGACGAATGGGCAGATAGTTTAGAACAAACTACTGTAAATGTTACAGGGCAAGCAGTAGACATTGGTTTTATTTATCAAGACGGCCAAATTATAGATCCTTTTGATTTATTAGAAGGCGAAGAGCTAATTGCAGCTAAATCAGAAATTGAAAGAGATTGGAGAGATGGAGAATTAAAACTATCTGATTGGATAGTACCTTTATCAGACCACCCACAACACGCGGCATATTTATTGTATAGAGAGGAATTAAGAGATTACCCACAACAGGCTGACTTTCCAAATGGAAATAGACCTATAAAACCTTAAAAAATAAATAACAACAAAATGGCAACAACATATAATTGGAATTGTAAAACAGTAGACGTACACCCAACAGAAGCAGATCATACAGATGTAGTGTATAATGTACATTGGATAGTAACAGGCACGTCAGATGAGCTTGATCCAGAAGGAAATCTATATCAATCAATTAGTATTGGTACACAAACTGTAACTTTAAATTCTGAAAGTCAATTTATACCTTTTGAAGATCTAACAAATGAAATAGTAGTTGATTGGACTAAAAATGCTATGGGCGCGGAACAAGTGGCTTCTATAGAAGCCGGTATACAGCGAGCTATTGATTTAGAAATAAATCCTACTTCTGTAACTATGACAATAGCAGATTAAGTAAAAAACAGTAAAACCAAGTGAGTATATAGAATATACCCGGCCAGGGAAATGGCAAACCAAATAGTAATTTAAAACCAAAACCAATGACACTATTTTACCAGACTCAATCGTGGAGTAGTCAACCACAAATAAGTG
>WLWG01002212.1_pt1 | contig 15282 bp, 9 predicted proteins | sample 6712871 | NCBI WGS metagenome assembly WLWG01 (sample SAMN12718693, study PRJNA515312) | sponge metagenome | isolation source: marine sponge | host: Mycale hentscheli | place: New Zealand: South Island, Marlborough, Capsize Point | collected 2003-05-01
AGCAACTCTAACTGCCGCCAATGCTTACACAGACGGCAAGGTTTATGACGCTACTTCTTTAGAGGCTGACGTTGCTCAAAACACAAGCGACATTTCTGCTCTACAGACAGAGCAGGGCACACAAGATAATGCTATTCAAGCAAACTCAGACGCAATCGCAGCAATTACCACTTATGACGACACAGCACTAGCCGCAAGGGTATCCACAAATGAGAATGAGATTGATGTGCTACAAGGAAATGAAGCAGACCAGAATGTAAGCATTCAGGCAAACACAGATGCCCTTAGTAATAAGTCAGACTCAACACACACCCACCCACCACAGGACCTAACACACGACCACTCTGGAACCTATCAGCCAGTAGGTGACTACGCAACAAAGAAAGATTTGGAGGGTAAAGAAAATGTCGGTCATACTCACCCTGATCCCGATCTAACACATGACCATGATGATGAATATGCAAAGGCAGAAGAACTTGAAATGCTCAAGAATGAAATTATCGACATTGAAGCAGAGTTGGAGGCAATTGCTCCTAACAGAGAAAAGGGAGAATGGGAAGCAACGGATACAGGAGCACCAAGGCCAGGGCAGGCAAATCTAGCAAACCCAAGTTTTACAGCACAAGAAAACATTCTCTTAATCAACCAAGTAGATGCAAATCAAGAAACACACACATTCAGCGAGGTAGAAGAAGGAGACAACATTGAAATTGCTGTTGATGAAAACAATCTTGGTTTGTACGAGGTTGGCCCATCCACACGCTCTGATATTGTTACTCTAAACCTAAATCTTATCAAGGGTCAGGGATCTATGAAGGTAGGAGATCAAATCAAGATTAACATCTTTGGACTTGCAGATCAAAACCTTGACCTAGAAGAATTGGATAATCGTTATTTGCAACTTACAGGTGGTGACTTGTCGGCTGCCGCAAAACTTGGAACAAACCGTCTTGGGCCGATTGCTGGTGGCGAGAACACTCTGTATGAGGGCAAGGATTACAGCCAACCGCAAGCGTTGATCAACAGCGACATGATGAAGGAATACGCTGCTGAAAAAGAGCACGAGCACGACACTCTTTCTGCCGTGCATGTTGGATTAGAACCACCAGAAGAACCATCAGAAGGTGATTTGTGGTTCCTTACAACAGAAGATGAAGATGTAGCAGATAAAATGTTTGTTTGGGCTAACGACATTTGGGAGCCAACAACATCGCTTCAGCGTGAACGGAAGAGGCGCATTGCTGAGGACTTGGTGGTAGCGACACAGTTGAATGAGGCTGACGGTCACTACATGTTTAGACTTGACCCGTTCGTGTTACCTGAAGCGACGATGACGAACAAAGGCGTTGTGATCCATGACGGTGACTTGCCTGAGGAAGTCACGGACGACAAGGTTCACTTCAAGTTAGACGTAAACACGGGCAGTTATGTCGGTGAGCCTGGTGAGTTGGCGTACCGAGGCCCAAACCCTGGCGACGACATCAAGTACCTGATCATTCATCATCACAAGAACGCTGACATTCATTACCGTGAGGAGTGGCTTGTCAAGGATGTTCGGGACGCCAATGGCACGATTCACGTTCGTGCTGAAAGAACTTACGGCGACACCGCTGTGTCGTCTGAGAGTTGGACGGTTGACGTTTGGCTGCTGACTGAAGAGCAGGCGACCACCGTGCCGTACTCCAAAGAGGGGCACGAGCACGATCTAACACACGAGCACGATGATTACTTACTATCAGGAGATTGGCCTGAGGAAGGTTGGCCCAATGGTGCGTTGAGTGGTTTTGAAATTATAGACTGGTCAATGAAGATGTTTGATGTGAATGATGTTAGTCAAAAGTTGCAAGATGCAGCAATTAATAAAAACAAAGATGAAATTGCAACCAAAGCAGACGCAGATCACGAGCATCCTTCACAAGAGAACCCACATCACCACAACGACCTCTACATCCGTAAAGACGCAGACACAAACCTTCCTCACAAAACTGACTACCTATGGACCAACATAAAGTCGCAAGCACCCAAAAATGAAGATGGGACAATCGACTCATCATCAGAGTGGGGCATCAACTTTGACCTTGATGCTGGGAACAGTTACAGAAACCAGTTTCAGGTGGGAGCAAGCAGGCACGGGTATGCCCTGAAAGTGCTTGGCGGTGCTGGTAGAGAAGTGTGGATAGGTGGGTCTATCTCACAAAAGGATGGAGATAAAACCAACCCTAATGATGAAAACTACGTCACACGCAAAAACCTCAACGAGCACGACCACACGGAGTATGTCGCCAATAGCGGAAGTACGATGACTGGGGAACTAATCATCAACAAATCAAACAACAGACTCTTTACAGGTCAAAAGTCAGACAGCAACACAATTGAGGTGTGGGCCGACGGCACTATCAAGCAACCAACCATACCAAACAACATCGCTGAGGATGCGGTTGTGAATAGAAGCAACCTAACATTTGAGATAGATAAGTTGAGGAATGAGATAGATGGCGAAATAACAAAACTCGCAGAAAGAGTTGCTTACTTGGAGAGCAGGGTTTTACCAGACGCACAAATTACCCTAACACTTTTCAGCAACGGCGAACGCCCAACAGGGGCAACTCAAAATGCGGGTATTTGTGGAGTTTGGCATTTACAATATGATAACAACAACTCACCAGCAAACGAATTCAAAGCACATATGGGAGCCAGCGGCATTGCTGATGATGACTGGAAAGAAGTTTGGTTAGTCCAGGGCAATAAGAAGCAGGTTTGGAAGGTAAAGGAGACATGGATAACTAGCGGAAATGTGCTCCATGTTTCTGCGGTCACTTGCACCGGAGACACCCTTGTTTCTGATGAAGAAGTTGTATTGGAGTTTTACAAGAATGAGCGATAAAAACTGGGATGAAGTAAAGAATGAATACGCCAAGCCTGGATATGGTTTGGTTCGCACCACTCGCCGTACCCGCTATTTCCGTCCTGACGATCAGGGTAAGGAAGGTGGTGCTCGTGAGGCATTAGAGTTTAACAAACAAGACCTTATTGACGCAACAGGCGGCGGCACAGGATTTAATGACGAGCACCTAGTCAATGGAATTAATGAAGTAGAAGAAAAGGTTGATGCCCTAGAGCCACGGGTAAAGAAAAATGAAGACGACATTGCTAACCTAAAACTCAATCTGGGTGATTATGACTATCTTGTAATGCGTGTTGATTACATTGATGGTGTTGCCTCCGACGCTTACTCTCTTGCTAAAAAGAATGAGACAAGACTTAATGAATTGAATTTGGATAATAATCAGGTTGAGATTGATTTGACTGCCCTGCGTTTGAAGGATGCAGAGCAAGATGTAAAGATTAACAAAAACATTAAAGACATTCTTGCTCTTCAAGATGCTATTTCTGGTGGTGAGGATCTTACCGCACAAATCGCTCAGATCCAAAAGAACAAGGAAGACATCGCTAAACTGGATCAGAAAATTCTTATTACTGATGGTAAGGTTTCTGATAATAAGCGAAACATCGACAAGAATGCAAGCGACATCAACAAGTTACAACAAGACGTTAGCAAATTGAAGGCACAGGAAGATCTCACCCCACGAGTAGAAAAACTTGAAGAAACAGTAAAAGATCACGACAATAGAATGAATACTCTTACCTCAAAGTTTGCGGGTATTGAGGATCAAGTCAACAAAAACACATCACTATCAGAACAAAACGAAGAAGACATTAAGAAACTTGGTGGTCGCACTTCAGACAATGAAGATGCTATTGGAGCCTTGCAAATGCAGTTTGAAAGTCTCACCCCTTATGACGACACAGATCTTTGGGATAGTCAGGAAGTTCAAGACAAGTCCATTGCAGCAAACGCCAAAGACATTGAGGATGATGAAAAGCGTATCACCAAGAATGAAGAAGACATCAAGGAACTCCAAGATGCAGACATTTACGATACCGATGTCTTGCTTGATGGTGATTTTGGAATAATCGACCCAGACCCAGATCCTGACCCAGATCCTGACCCCGAAAACCCATCTACATTTTCTCGTTTGAAATTTGCAACACAGGCAGAACTCAACTCTCATATTTATGAAAACAAAGCAGACAAGGATGAAGTCAAAAAAGTAAATGACCGCATTGATCTTCTCGCACAGGATGTAAAAACTAACGAAGTCAACATCGAATCTTTGAATGAAATTATTGATGCCCTAATTTCTGGCGGCATTGAGGGAGAGGTTGAAATTGATCTCGCCAACTACTACAAGAAATCAGAAACTTACAACAAGGAAGAGGTTGATGTCCGACTTGAGAAGAAGGTAAATCACGGAGGCGACAAACTCACAGGACTTTACACCTTTAGTGGCGAAGAGGGAACTGGCGGCATTGAGATTACAAACTCAGAAGGAGAAATGACCCTAAGGATTGGTGAGAGTGGTATTGTTTCTCAAAACTTTGATGGTGCTAACGCATCACCCCGAAACTTCATTACCCGCCAAAACCTAGAGGGTGCTTTGGATGATTTACACAAGGATCTTGATGTTGATAACCTTCTTGTGGGTCAATCCATCAAGGTTGCAAACGACACAGAAGCAGATGTTCCCCTTGATATTGCTGGTAAGTTTAAGGTGGAGGCAGATGGATCTGTAACACAACCAGAAGATTTGGAAAACTCACTCAATCGCAACCTCGTTAATCGCAAGAACCTATCTGATGTTGCTGATAAGAAATACAATAAGTCAGGTGGCACTATCGACGGCAACGTTAAAGTTGTATCAGAAGAATCTAAGGTATTGGAAATTATTGGTAAGGATGATGCAAACATTGTTTTCTATAACACAGGCACCATCGCTCAAAATCCTGCTCTTAGTAACACTAACGACAACCATTTGATTACCCGCAAAAACCTTAAGTCTGCTTTAGAGGAAAAGGCAAATCGTTCAGGAGAAACCTTTACAGGAAGAGTTCAAGTTGATGTTGGATCAAACCAAGCATTTTCTGTAAAGAAGAATGGAGAAGAGACTTTAACCATCTGGGCTGACGGTTCGATTGATCAGCACATAAACAGGAGCAACACATTAGACAAGAATGTTATTACTCGCAAAAACCTAAAAGACGCTTTGGGGGATTACAGCGGTAGCGATCACAACCACGATTCTGACTATGCCCCCGCAGAGCACGAGCATAACAATTACGCAAAATTGGCGGCAGTCAATGAATTCCGTCGCCCACAAAAAATTAACTCACAAGATAACGCACACGATTATTTATTGTGGTTGCAAGATGATTCAGCAACTAAGTTTTCCGTAAAGAAGACTGGTGAGGTTGTTTCAACATACATTGCAAATCCAACTGATAACTCTCTAGTTACTAAGAAGTGGGTGAGAGAAAACCATTCAGCACTTGGGCATAATCATAACTATGACTATGTGCAAAAGAATAACGGATCGGCAAGCAATCTTACTTTAACAGGAACTGTTTCTCACGTTGGTTTCTCACTTAAAGTTGCAAGTGGTGGTTACGAGGCAGCAGCATCTCCAAACCAAAATGAAAGACTAGGGCAGGCAGGGTACAACAATCCTGAAACTCTTGTTACTTATGGTAAGTACAGCAATGAAGTTAACACCATACATACTGAACTCAGGAGTAAGGCAAATACAGTGCACTCTCACTCATCTGAGGATTTCCCACCAGTTCTTATCGGGCAAGATCCAAAAATGGTCGGACAATTAGGATATAGGAACAACACCCTACTATTGAAGGTGAGTTAAATGGTTAATGTTGATACAAGATCAGCGACTTACACAGACAAAAGAATGGTTGCTACAATGAACCCATCTTGTCCTTTGGGTAATATGAACTGGACATCATACAACTGGCTAGGAGCAGAAAAGGGTAAAGCAAGAAATCCATTTGTGAAGCAGGGCAAGCCATCAACATATGGCAATATTGATGTTTGGTGCGGAGATTCGGCAGAAGCAAAAGCCTATGGATCTCGCAAATACTTTGATGTTCAACAGGGAAATCACGATTACTTTGCTCCCTATGAATATGGGCAGGGTCCATACACCAAAGATTATTACAGTAGTAGCAACTCTTATCACTCACAAACTATTCAGATTGTAAATCATAATGGTGGCAATGGTGTTTTTCCTTTGCCTGTTATTGGATTTACTTGTACCTTATACAATCCTGATTTTACTGGCGATTTTTCTTCTGATGGTCGTTGGAATTTTGTGTGGGGGCACTTTACATCAGCAAGCAAAGCATACACTTATTACTTTCCTATGGACACCGAACAATACACCATGAGAAAAAGTTGGGAAAGGGCAAATTTGCCGTTGGACTATTACAACAACGGCCCTTACGCAATGAACGGAGACTCATTTCTCAACATAAAAATGCTTGTTAGTTCGTCTGATAGATACAAAATTATTACAGAAGATCTTGTTATGACAGGCATAACCATTAGCACTTGGATGGGTCGCAAATCAGGAAAGGCCCGATACACAGGACACTCCATGTTTAATCTTATGCCCGTCATTCATCCTGATTTTTGGAAATACCGAATGGACATTGAGGGTGGTGGATTTGGTAGCGGTGGTCTTAAGCAAACGGGGTCAGCAATGGTTATGCCTGACCTTGTTCCTATAACATCAATAGCACGAAACCAATGGTGGAAATACCAAAACATCACAAAGTTTTCAGCAGGCGGGACGGTAGATTTGAGTTCAGAAGCAAAAAATCAACACGGGAAATACAACTGGGGAATGGCAAAGGATTATTATTAATGTGGTATAATAATATTAAATCCAAATTGAGGAGAAAAAGAATCATGGCTGATAGAGTTTTACCCATTTATGCAGCAGACGGATCTTCTCTTTATCTCCGCATTGACAACAAAGAGGTTTACAAAGAAGGCGAAATTGGTCGTGATGAATTTACAGGGTCTCACAAATTAGAAACTCTCAGTTTTGTTGGTGATTCAGAAACCCGCAAACCAACAGATGAAAGTTATTGGGATGCCAACAGGGGAGATTGGGATAAATCAGCACTTACTGAGGTTACTTCTTTTTACAGAATCACAATTATTGTTGGTGATTCACTTGACCCCGATTATGTCGGTGCTTTTGAGGGATGTGAAAATTTCACGGGCATCGCCAAAAATGCAGGAGCACCAAATATAAATGGAGATCACACAGTAAATTTCTTCAAAAACTGCATCCAGTTTAATTCAAGTCTTCAAGAATGGGATTTTTCCAAAATCTTGCGTTCTGATGGAATGTTTGATGGGTGTGTTAGTTTGAGTGATGCAACATTCCACAACACTTTGCTCAAGATGAATATGGATAAGAATGATGCAATTACCCCAGACATCCCTCAATACATCGGGGCAGATGGAGTACCTGTAACAAGCCAAAAAACAGCAGACTTAATTGAAAAAATGAGATTAGAGGGCCAAATCGTCACAGGTTACAAGGAAGATTTAGCACCAATTTCCATTACTTTCAATTCAGAAGAAATCTTCAATACCACATTTTATACTTTTAATGGTAACAAAACTGTGGTATAATACACTAGGAGAATATGATGAGCAATTACCCAACAGGCAAGGATAACCTTAAAGATAATACGGCAGGCACCGATGAGATGACTGCCCATGCCGAATTGCATAATGATGCAAATGCGGCAATCAACGCTATTCAAGAATTTATTGGAACTTCCGCAGGTGATGGAAGCACAACAATCGTTGATGGCATTAACGAAATTGCAGGGCATATTGAGGGAATTGAGACGGCTCTTGATGTAACAATTGATGTTGAGGGAGATAGTATTACAATTACTCCTAATGGTAATGGTTTAAATCCAGACTTCATTGATATCCCCGAAGATGAGACCAAGTTAGACAGAGGAAAAGAAGATAGGTATGATGACACCGATGCCATCGCAAAAGCAATGGATAAAAAGTTTGATGCTAATGATGACGCAGGCGAAGTTCCCGCAAACCTTACAAACGCCAAGGACATGGAAGATGCTATTGCGGCAAACACCGAAAACGTTGGAAAACTTATCGTTGGTCTAGGTGGAGACGTTGAAAACATTGAGATTGATGGACTACCCGATCAATCAGGTGAAAGCGGTAAGTTCCTTACGACAGACGGTAGTGCCGCTTCCTGGGGTGACGTTACAGTTGCTCCTGACGACACCAAGTTTAATAATGGTGTAGGCCCACTCAAGTACCCTGATGCTACAGCACTAGGAAACGCTGTTGATACACTATCTAGCGATAGCGGTTATGACGATTCAGGAGTAAAGGCAGACATCGCAACCAACGCAGCAGGCATCGCAACCAACGCAGCAGCGATTGCTGATAAATTAGACAAGGGTGCAACCACCTACGCAGATGCGGGGGTAATGGAAACAGACATTAAGAAAAATTCAACAGGCATCGCAACCAACGCAACAGAGATTGGTAAGAAGTTTGATAAGGGTGATGGCCCACTTGATTATGGCAACGCTACCATTTTGGGGCAGGCAGTCAAGAAAAATGATGGAGATATTAAAACCAACACAAATGCAATTGGAACAAATGCAAATAATATTACCTCACTATCCAATCGCCTAGATGCATTGGAGAACACCTCACTATCTGCTGAATGGAAAATTCGTGTTGATGGTGAAGGACCAGATACAGGAGAGATTTCTTTAGATAGTGATGTTTGGTCAACAGTAAAAGTTTTGCATCTTTCTGGGAAAGACGCAAATGGAGTAGACCACAATTTCTCAAACGTTAAAGCAGGAGACACCATTCAAATTGGTGTTGGTGCATCTGGAAGGGCAGCAGGATCTTCTGCCGCTTACACAATAACTTCAGCAACAGGAGGAGAGTTTGATGTAGAGCACCTAGCATCAACAGGTGCTCCCACAGCAGGATTCACCGCTGTTGTTGCTGTCTATCCTCAATTCGATCCTAGCAGTTATGCAACTACCGCAGAACTCAATGCTGTTGAAGCAGACAAGTTGAGCAAGGGAGCAGGTCTTGTTGCTGCTAACGCAAAGGTTTTGGAAGATAAGATCGACACAAACGCAGGAGACATCTCAACTAACACTACAAACATTGCAACAAACACCACAAACATTGAGGCAAACAAGACGAACATTGAGAATGTTGTTAACATCATTGGTGGTGAGGTAACCGATGGAAACATTACTCTACCCCCTCCCATTGATATTGATAGCAAGTTTGATAAGGGTGCAACCACCTACGCAGATGCGGGGGTAATGGAAGCAGACATTAAGAACAATGCAACGGACATCTCAAACAACACTACAAACATCACAACCAACGCTACAAACATTGAAGCAGTTGTTGAGGTTTTGGGTGGGGATATTGATAACATTGGAGGCATTGAAATTGATGCTCTACCCCCACAGACAGGAGCAGACGGTAAATTCCTTACCACCGATGGAAGTAAGGCTTCTTGGGAAGACATTGATATTCCTGACGCTCTACCAATCGGCGGTAGCGAAGGAGACCTCCTCTCACAAAATGCATCAGGAGATGCAGTCTGGGTAGATGCAGACGTATTCCCCAAGGGTGCCTCATCCTATGACGACGCAGGAGAAATGGAGCAAGCACTAAACAATAAGATTGAAGAATTGGGAGATGAACTTAGTGGTGTCGTAACTCCCGTTGCTTCTGCAAAATTCAAGACTGTTACAAGTAGGACAGAAGCTAACGGCGAGGCTCAATTGGGCAGCCTATCAGCAGGAACAAACCGACAAATTACCTTTGACCTTGAAGACGTAAATGGAAACAAACTAAACTTCTCTGGTGTTTCATCGGGAGATAAGTTAAACATCACTCAGGGCGATGTTGTGGCAGAGTACAACATCCTAAATCTTGGTACCTTTGTCGAACAGCGTGTTGGCGATATAGTCACAGGTCCAGGAGGAGAAACAATCCAGACTTACTACACCGTAATGACTGCCTTCATTATGGATCTTTCTGACGGATCAGGCACGGGAACGTTCACAGAAGGTGCTGAAGCAGAGTTCTCCGTTACAGGTATTGCCGAAGGCAGGGCGGTATCTGCTGAGTATGTTGATACACAAGATGCAAAGAAGTTTGACGTAGCAGATACGAAAGGTGAAAAGCCCGTAGCACTTAACAACGCACGAACAATGGAGCGTGCAATCGCACAGACAATCAACAACCTTGGCTGGGTAATTAAGATTGAAAGCGATGGATCTGTAACGGTTGAATTGCCTAATAATGGCGGCACGCCCGATGCAACACTAGAAGACAAGTTGAGTCGTGGTGAGACAAAGTACAACACCGCTGAAGAAATTGAGAAGGCAATTGATGATATCCAAGGCTTTGAAACCTTGACTTTTGTTGCCTCTGTTGAAACCTATGACGATCTACCCGACCCTTCTGTTTCACAGGACAAGATGTACTTTGTTGAGAGTCAGGGAGTATTCTACGCATCAAACGGTACTGAATGGATTAAACTATCAGATTTTGGTATCACAGCAGATGAGATTCAAGACATTAACAATCAACTTGCAGACAAGTTTAATCTAAAGAATGATGTTGGCGAAGAACCATTATACTACCTTAACGCTCTTTTGGTTGAGAATTCTCTTAATGAAAAAGATACTCAACTTACAGTTCTTGTTAATGCTTTGGGATACCAATGGGGAACCGATGACAAAGATCAACCCATTCTCGTCCCCATTGAAGGCGGGGGCGGTGATGGAATAGAGGAAAGCATCCTTGCAACCAAATTTGATAAGGGTACATCAGAAGATAACGAACTTAGTTATTCAGATGCTTACCACATGGGCGTTGCAATTGATGATGCAGCCCTAAAGGTTTCAACACTTGAAGGAAAGGTTGAAAGCCTAGAAACAAATACTCCTGAGGGACTTGCAACAGAAGAGTATGTTGATAACGCTTTGATTCCTTACGCAAAGCAAGAGGATCTAACCCTCCTTGCCGCAGAGGTTGAACTAAAGGCAACTCTCATGCACGTTACTCAAGCAGAGTATGACAGCCTTATGGATTCAAGTTCAATCGACAAAAACACACTTTATGTAGTTTCAGCATAGGAGAGATAATGGAAGAGTTAGAGGTACAAGATTATTACCTTGGCTACGATCATATTTATTATGTTGCCCCAGGAACAGAGCGACCTGAGCCTGGTGCTGTAGAAAATCTCAGACTTGATTTAGGTGCAACTGTTGTTCAGGTTATGTGGAATGTTCCAACAACAGGAACAAACGACGGCAACACCTATTTTGTTTATCGTGACGGCACAAAGATTGCTCAAACCACAAACACAGAATACACAGACAAGGGTGTTACAAGGGGAACAGAATACACTTGGAAGGTTTATGCTATCAACCAATATGCTGGACGAGGCCCAGAGCAAGAAGTAACAGGAACAACACTTAATGCTGTATCTTCTTCTCAGCAACCCATTGTGCAAGCAATTTCTTCTGGGCACGTTCAGATTACCAATGTGCAGGCTGGCCTTGAATATTATTCTTCTCCAAGTTCTAGTTTCTCTACAACCAAAATCAACAATACAGAAAACATTGCTGTTCCTGTTGGAGAAACAACAATTTATGCTGCATATCCAAATGCAGTAGAGATTGAATTGGTGCAAGGAACTCCCGTTAGCCTTAAGACAATTAAGAAAGATTGCCCCACAGGTGGAACCTATCAATGTAACTGCCACTCTTGTGGCTCCCACCCCTGCAACTGCTCCACTCGTTGTGCTTCCTGCGGTTGCGGTTGCAACGGAGACTGTGGCTGCTCATGGGGACAATGCGGTTGTCCATCGGACATGTGGTGGTATAACCCACAACAGCATTGCGACACCTGCTCATCCACCTGTTGCGACCAATGTCCTAACATTGGCGAGTGCTCCCCACCATCAGGGTATGTAAAAGCATACAATCAGTGGTGGAAGATTAGCAATCCAACCAAGGGTGCATTTGTTCTAGAAGAGCAAAGCACAAAAGAAACTTTTGCTCCTGCAACCTTTGCCGTTGATGTAAATAGCGGTGTATTTATCACACTCAATACAAAGGTTCGCAGCATTACAGATGCCTCATTCCAGTATGCACTAGAGGATAAGTCATATACATTCATCAATGAAAAGACAGGTAAGGAAGATGTGGGCTGGGTAACAAAGCCAAATGAAGACGGCTCACCTGGCGGCACAAAGGTACAGTTCCCAAGGATCTACCTAATCAATGAAGAAGATGAGCGTCAGCAACGCTTTGAGTTTGACGAGGTAATTCTCTCTGTCTTTGATGGCGATGGAGAACTCATTGATATGGCTAGTTTGTCCGATGTCGAAGACGACAACACCTTTGTAATTACTGTTGTTGATGGAAAGTATGCCCTTTCTATCGACCAGCCAGAGGACGGCAAGATATTTAAACTTGAGTTTATTGCAGACGAGAAGATTTCCAAGTCTGTAACTCGGCGGTATGCAGAAGGCAACCTAGAAGTATCACTATAAAACCAAGTATGGTATAATAAGGGTATGGCTGAATACACATCAACATCTGGATTAACCTTTGAGATCCCAGAACTAGGGCAACCCGCTAACATCGTAACTGCTTTTAAAGAGTTTTCCAATAGCATCGACACAATGACTGGCGAGAACTCTCCCATCTTTAGTGGTTTGCTAAACGTACAGGATGTAAACTCTGGTGTGGTTCTTACTAACACTCACACAAATAGTTTGCTTGTTTTCCCAGGGGCAGGAACGTTTGACGTTGATCCCACCATGCCTATTGGTTGGAATGCTGCTGTGGTTCATTTGGGGGCAGAGGGAGATGTTTTGTCTCCAAGTCTGAGTGGAGGGCAGCAAATTAACTGGAATGGATCACTAGGACCATTTACTATTGTTTCTATGGTTAAGGTGACAGACAATCAGATTGTGTCTACTTTCGGGGGTGCGTAATGCCTGACAACTACACAACACCAATGGGGCAGACGTTTGTTATTCCCTCAATGCTTGATACTGTAGACGTTCCACAATCTTTTGAAGATTATGCTGAGTCTTTTTTCTCACAAATTATCTCTCCTTCCGAAGGCCCAGCAATTATCAATGAGACGCACCTTAACACAGTTCTTGTTTATAATGATGATGCTGTTGTTGCTTTGTCTTCTGGGCTACCCAAAGGTTTTCAGTTTTCTGTTGTAGCCTACGGCTGTGAGGTTTTGGTGACGGGTAGCGAATTGATTTTGCCTATCAACTCTGTAAATCCAAACAAGGATGCAGCAGGCAGGGTTGCTACATTTGTAAAGATTAGGGAAGGCGTTAATGCTGGATGGCTAATGTCGGTGGGAGGGTAATATGAGCATAAAGCCAGGAAGTTCGTGGTGGTTGTTGAGTTTGGGTGCAATTGCAGACACCTCAACAGAAGAGCCTTTGTTGCCTGCACCTGGAAGGGTTCGGGAACTAACTGCTGACCCCTCTGGTGTTAGTGTTTCTTTGACTTGGCTCACACCAAACGAAGGTACCAATACAGACAATGTTTATCTTGTTTATAGAGATGGTGAATATATTGGAACCTCTAACTCAACAAGTTACAATGCAACTGGATTGGAGATTGAAACACAATACATTTTTTCTGTTTCTTCCAAAAACTTTTACGGAGTAACTTCCGAAGATCCAGATCCATTTGTTGATGTAACAACCCTCGCCGCAGTTAGTGCGATGCAACAGCCAACTTTGCAGGCAGTCGCAACCAACACCGTTAAGATTACAAACCCCGATCCCACACTTGTTTATTACACATCTAGCACAGCAGATGTGGATACAAAAACTTCTGTTACTGACGTAAACAATATTGCCGTTACTGTTGGAGACAACCTAGTTTGGGCGGCATATCCAGGAATTGTAAACAATGAATTGATGCAGAGCACACAAGCAAATGTTAGAACTATTCAAAGCAACTGCCCAACAGGAGGAACACACAATTGCAATTGTCGCTCTTGTGGATCGTATTCCTGTAACTGTCGTACTGAATGTAGAAGTTGTGGGTGTGGTTGTAACGGAGACTGCGGTTGTTCATGGGGTCAATGTGGTTGTGCATCAGACATGTGGTGGTATAATCCACAGCAAGTGTGCGACAGTTGCAACAGAACTTGCTGTGACCAATGCCCCAATCTTGGTGAGTGTGCTCCTCCATCAGGCTATGTAAAAGCATACAACCAATGGTGGCAAATCCTCAACCCATCTCGTGCGGGAAGCACATCGTTTGTTTTGGAAGAGCAATCAGTCGCTAACACCTTTGCCCCAACAACAATTCCTTTAGTTATTGACAAAACATTTTTTGTTGATATTGACACAAAGGTTCGTTCTATAACCGATCCAATCTTTGTTTACGCACAAGAAACAAACGAGTCTAGTTTCTTTAATGAAATGACTGGCGAAATGGATGTAACTTGGGAAACTGTGCCAAATGAAGATGGCACCGATGGTGGGACAAAAGTTTTCTACCCCCGATTTTATGTAGAAGATGAGGCATCAGGACAACGAACAAGAATGGATTTTGATGACGTTATTCTATCAATCTTTGATGAAGATGGGGATCTCATCGACATCACCAATTTGTCGGCGGCAGAGGATAATGACACTCTGGTAATGACAGAACACGAAGGAAGATACAAGTTGGCTATCAAACAACCCGACGAAGGATCTTACTTCACACTTGACTTTATTTTAGACAATGAAATATCAAAATCAGTAAAGAACAGTTACAAGCAGAGAGATTTGGAGATATCATGGGCGTAACACCAATTGATTTAGCATTTCCTTCACGCTATGGTCCTAAGGAACTAGGCGTTGCAAGGATGAAGGTTTGTCTTGATTGCGACAGACTCACACCCATTAAGACTTGCAAAGAGTGTGGTTGCTTTATGGTCGCAAAAACAAAACTTACAGATGCTACTTGTCCCTTAGGCAAATGGTAATGTGGTATAATAGTCTATTATGAGTTGGACACCAGACATTCCAAAACCAGACGACTACATTGAGTATACCAATAACTCTGGTATTACATTTTATATACCTGACCAAACTGCCCTCGCAAATGTGCCTTACTCGTTTCAGGTGTTTGCGGGTAGCATTGATAAGAATCAAATCATTGATGAGGCTGGCCTTTTTATAAAGGTAGATGGATCACGAGCAATGGAGGGTGATTTTGATGCGGGTAGTAAAAACATTGTAAATGCTAATGATGTTGATGCTGTGAGTGTTAGTTCCG
>WLWG01002215.1_pt1 | contig 15270 bp, 5 predicted proteins | sample 6712871 | NCBI WGS metagenome assembly WLWG01 (sample SAMN12718693, study PRJNA515312) | sponge metagenome | isolation source: marine sponge | host: Mycale hentscheli | place: New Zealand: South Island, Marlborough, Capsize Point | collected 2003-05-01
TTGAACCATCCAAGTAAATTACATAGTGATAACCTATATCACTCCATCCTCTGGCTTTATGCCATGATCGAATATCTTCGACTGTAGTATGTCTCCCTTCTGGAGTTGCAGTGCAATGTACAATTGCCTTACTTATATCTCTCATTTTCTTTTTAATTGTTTTCTAGTTCTTAATTGCTTTCTTGTTTTTAATTTACTTGATTTATTTTTTTCTTTTTTGTCTTGTATACCTAAATCCCATTTATTCCAACCACCTATTAAAGCTAATCTTTGATAAAACTCTAATTCACTGTCTGTAGCATCTTTAAGGTTTGTTATTTTTCTAAGAGCTCTGTCTAAGGGTAAATTTGTTAACGCTTCAACTGTTTTGCTTGTTATTTCAATAGCTGGATTATCAATTGTTAAACCCTGTTCAAATATTTCGTCTCCTTCCCAACTCATAAGATTTGAAGCTCTTTCAATTTTTCTAACTTTAGATGAAATTGGTGGAGACAGTCTGAAAAGCTCCATGGGTATTTCTTTATATTCTTTTTGATATACTCTAATTGCTGCGTTTTTAACTACAGAAAGTATAGCTCCTTGAATACCCATACCTCTTAATAAAGAATCAGCCATACCATTTGCAACTCGTATTTCTTTTTTAAGTTTATCTTCATCATCTACATCGCCAAAGGCAACTGCAAACATAGCGTTTTGAAGGCCATTAAATATTAAATTTTGTGCAAAAGTATAATAAAGTATCTTAGATATGTTTTCTTTATCATCCCCTCGGCGATTCTTAAGATCCAGGGCGGCTTTTTTAATTATTCTTGCGTACTGAGATGGCGTGTTAGCAAAAGCTAGTATTAAACGTCCTAATTCACTAGCTTGTTGCTGGCTAATTTTATCAGGTCTGCTAGACTGTTGAGACTCTTCTGCTGTTTCTCTAAAATCTCTCATAGCTTGAACTTCAGCATCAGCCTTATTCATACCGCTTTTAACTAAAGCGTTATATCTATTTCTATAAAAAGTAGCACCACCAGTTGCTATAGCAATACTATCAGCAACTTGAGTAGGTGTAAAACCTAGTTTTAACAATTTGTTTATTAAACCTCTAACTCCTTGTTCTCTAGCAACGTCAGCAATATCTGCTTCGTTAACACTCATTTTTAAACCATCTCTTCTGTTTACTAGAAACTCTGAATTAAATAACATACTAACATCAGACCAGTATTGTTTTTGATTAGCAAAAGCTTTACCAGCAGCTACTATATTATTATCTCCAAAGTTTATAAAGTTTCCTGCAGAAATTAACTGAAGTATTGCTGACCTAGTATTAAAAAACATTATAGCACCAGTAGCGCCGTTAGTCCAGTCAACAACCCTGTTTACAAGATTGTTTTTTCCAACATCTCTGTTTCTACCCGTCTTCATTCTTTGTAAAGAATTTTCAACAGCTAGTTTGTATGGTTTACCAAAAGCAGCTTCAAGCTTGTTAAGGTTATTTTCAGAAAATATATCATCAACATTATTTTGCCATTCTTGTAAATACTCTGCTCTACGCGTAGTGTTTAAACTTTCTAACATGTCAGTTCCTAAATTACCTACCTGCCAAGAGCTAGTTGGTGTTTTAAAATCTACATCATTTATTTTTATAATATTATTAGCAAGCTTTACCAAATTACTTTTTCCATTAATATAGCTAACAAGTTCTTTTTGTTCTTTCTTTAATAAACCTGGTATTTTTAAGCCTTGTTTTGCCCATATATAAACTCTTAAAGCGTCTTCTTGAGTAAAAACACTATTAGGTATTTTCTTTTTTAAATCTTTTTCTGTTATGTTTAAATCCTTTTTTATGGTTTGAAAACTATTTGTAACAACATTTCTTGCTGTTGTAATTTTTTCTATACCTATAGCGTAAGGTCTCATTATGTTTTCGTTAACCCACTTTTTTTGTTTGTCACCTAATTTTCCTTTACCAAATAACTTATACATTAATCCCATAAAGTCTTCAGCTGATGGAGCTATAAAGTAATCTATTTTTCTATTTTCTTCACCCATTTTAGCGGCTGTTACAGCGCTAATTTTTTGTTTAGCAAGTATACCCGTTTTTTCTTCTATCATTTTATTTAAAAAAGAAGCTTTAGTTTTGCTTGCTTTTACTTCTTTAGATGGGTTAAATAAGTTTTTATCTTTGCTATTAATCATCTCCATATTGTTTTCAAACCAATTTGGATCAATTCCTTCTTCTTTTAAAGCTGCTTTAACTTTAGGATTTATATATCTTTTAACCCAGTCTCCTGGTTTATTTATATCAAAGTTTTCTGGCATATCATATTTATATACCTTATCTACTATTTTTGCAATATTTGCGGGTATAACAACAACTGTAAAATTTTGTTTTATATTTTTTAAAGCGTTTTCAAAATTGTCTTTTAAAATATTATCTAAAATATACTCATAAACGTATTTACTAGGGACGGCATGCTCGTACTCTAAAACTCCAGAATAATCATTACTAAACCTAGCAACAACAGCAGCACCGTTTGATAAAGCGTGATTTCTTTCTGATTGTGTGGCCTCTAACATTAATAAAATAGAAGATCCATATTTTTTCTTTTGAGCATCAGTAAAATTACCGCTATTAAAAAAATTATTTATTTCAATTAAAAGCTTATCAAAAAGTAAAGAGTTTCTTTTGTTAAAACCTTGTACATATGATAGATTTTTTAATCTATCTTTTTTGTATTGTTTAGAATCAGTTTTTCCACCAAACGCTTGTGAAGGTTTCATTTTACCAGTTTCCTTACCTTTAAAGTCACCATAAATTATTTTTGATAATTCATTGTCATAGTTAAGTAAGTTTTTTATCTTTTTTTTGCTTTTATTACTTACAGCTTTATCTATATTCTCATTACTTATTATATTTTTAAAATAAGCTCTTGGAGCACCCATAAGCATGCTAAAACTTATTAAATCAGAACTAAATGCTTTTTTACCGTCTTTTCCTTCAAGTTCCATTAAATCTATCCAATTATCTATATATGGACTAATATCATCAACGCTTTCCATTTTATAAACCTCTTTTTGCCAACCATATTCTTCTGGTAATTTTGATTTACTAAACGGAGCGTCTATAGCTCTATCAACTTGAGGCGCAATACTTTGAGGTGTTATTTTAGGATTTACAAACTCAGTTTTTTCAACTACTTTAGGCTCTTGTATAGTTTCCATTGTAGCGTCAAAACCTAGCTCTTGAGCCATCATCCTTACTATTGCGTCTTTCCTAGTGCCTCTAGTAGAAACACCAAGGTCTGGGCTGAAGAAATAATCTAAAAACTCTTCTTTAGTTATATTCTTTTTTCTAAATATGCGTTCACCTTCAGGTGTTTTTTCTCTTTTTTGCTTACCAGTTTCGTCTAAAACAGCTTCTCTAAACGGGGCAAAGCTTTGGTTTAGTGTTTGTTGAGGAATAGCATCATATAAAGCTTTCCAGTTTTGCGACATAAAAAACTTGTAATCATCTCTTGATTTAAAAACATTAGTTTTTAACTCTTTGAAGAGTTCGGTGTCAAAAGCTTTTCTAAGAACTTTTTTGAATTCAGGCGAGTTAGGTGGAGGTAATTTTGTTCCAAATGTTTTTCTAACTGCTTCCCGTACTTTTTCGACTTGCTCATCAGGTAGTTTTATTTTTTTTCTTAAGTTTAACTCTTCTTGTTTTGTTGGTGTTATAGATTCATCAACAGATTCTTCTATAGTAATAGCGTCTTCAGGCGCCGAAACACCTCTTTCTTCTGTTACGTCAGTTGTATAATATTTTTCTAAAATGCGCTCAGAAACCTCTTGCATTCTGTTTTTTAACTGAGTATTAATAAAACCTGATAAGGGCACACCTCTTGATGGGTCATAAGCTTGTATTAAATCATATATTCCTCTTTTACCAGTTTCTATTTCGTCCATTAACAACTGTCGATCAAAACCTTTAACACCCCTTCTTCTTTCAACTAACTTTGCTGTTATTGGCCTAAACTCTTCTATAACTTTCATTTCCCAGTCTCTAGGCTTTTCGTCAAACAATCTTTGTACCTCGTCGGAAGCTTTTTTGCTTTTAGAAAATTTAACTATTTCTTTTTGCTCTTCTTTGTTTACTATATCTAATAGTTCTTTTTTTCTATCTGTAGATTCTTTAGTTGGTTTAAAGTCTGCTTCAAACTCGTCTATTTGACGTAACTCTTCATAGGCGTTTTCATTTTGAACTATTTTTAATAATTCTTTTTTTCTTTTTGATTGTAGTTCTACAGTTTCTGGCTGTTGTGTAAAATTGGCTTCAGCTTCATCTATTTGCTGTAACTCTTCGTAAGCTTCTTTTATTCTAGATTTAGAAGCAGCAACAGGTTTATCTTTTTTAACTTCTTTTTGTTGAATTATTTCTTTTGCCTCATCTAAAACAGCATCTTGACTTTTGCTAATATCTTTACCTCTTTCTATTAATTTTTGACCTCTTTTAGTTATTTCTCCTTTTTTAATGTTTTTATTGTAGTCTATTATAAAATCATAAACATCTCTTCCAGAAGTAAATTCTAATTTTTCATTACCAAGTATTTTTCTAATTGGTTCTAATATTTTTTTTCCAAAAGATAAAAACGACTCTGTTAAATTATCAGACCATTTTATTTCATCTTTAAAAACAGCATCTGAAAAAGCAGTAAAATACTCTTCAGCGTATTCTAATTCATTTTTTTCAGAACCATCTTCATTAAATCTATAATTTTCATTAATTCTTTGTTCAACTATTGCTAATTGTTTTTTACTTAAAATATTTCTAAATTCATCTTTAATTTTCTTTAATGATTTAGGGTCATTTACAAAAGATGATTTTAATATTCTATGAAGATATTCGTGAAGTTGAGCAGAAACAGCGCCTGTTTCAGAAGCAACATCTACATTTATTAACACCTCTCCAGTTTCTGGATCTATAAGGGCGTCTTCTTCTCCAGTAACTTCAATACCTAACTCTTTAGCTCTTTTAATAAAATCTTCTGTATTGTCGTAAAAATTAGAATTATCATCAATTTTAGCTTTAGAACTTAACTCTTGAACCTTTTTTATTTTTTTAATATTATCTTGCTTTATATAAGGTTTTAATATTTCGTTTTTTAATCTTGAAAGATTAATTACTTCCATTTCTATAGCATTTAATAAAGGGTTTTGTCCTCTAAAAACCAAGTCGCTTTCTTCTGCTTTTTGCTGTTGTTTTCTTAAGTTAAATATTTCCGCATCTATTTGGCCTAAACTAACAATGTCTTCTTCAGACATGTTTAAAGTCATGCCCATAGTTTTATTTATATTATCAGATATTTTATTTACCAAAGAAACAATTCTTTTTTCAGCAACCTCTTTTAATTCAGGAGCCATGTTAAGGTTTTCAGCTAATGAACTTTGTATTTCATTTATTTCATTTGTCCATTGACTTATTTTTTGATTTGAGTCTGTAGTTTGAAATATAGAAACTACCGGAGTTAATATTCCTGGAGCTCTATAAAAAGGACTTATTAAAATACCGTCAAGCCCAGATTTTGTTACCCCGTCAAGTAAGTTTACGTTTTTTTCTAAAACAAATCTATCAAGAAAATTACCCCCTAGTTGTACACCAGATTCTTCTACGCCTTCTAAAACAAAACTTCCACTTGTTTTTAAAGTTGATTTTAATGAGTTAGTAAAGCCTTTTCTAATACCTACTGATAGTTTAGGGTTTTTTAAAGCTCCTTTAAATCCCCTAAGTGAGTCTTTATATAGTTTTAATTGTATCTTAGAGCCCACTCCTTCAAGAACACCAAACCCAACTGCAGTTATATATTTTTGTGCAAAACTAATATTTCCACCTTCAGGTTTAAGTCCTATTTTATTTTTTTTCCAAGCGTCTAACCTTTCTTGTTCTTCAGCAAACTGTTGGAGTTTAGCACCAGAAGCATTTAATCCTAAAACAGGCAATGCAGCTTTTTTTAAAGTCATAACAGAGATTATGTTTAAAAGTTGGCTGCCAGCTAGATCTGATATATACCTACCATATTCTTCAGGTGTTTTTAAATCTTTAAAATCTTGAGGCAATGGCATTTCTTTATATATACCTTCCTGCCATTTTTGTATTAACTTTATATTTTTTTCAACAGCAGCAGTGTTAGGAGCGCCTCTAAAATAACCAGGTTCTTGTAACATCCTATTCATATATATATCTGAAGCAGAGTTAACATTTAAAAGCTCACCTATTTCAACAGGAAGGTTAGTAATAGTTTCATAAAGCCTAAGACCACCTATAGCAAGTTGTCCAGCTCCTTTTGCTTTTACTGATTGAACAAAATTAGTTATTGGATTATAATTTCTTGTTAAAATATTTAAATCTGACAAAGCTGTATTTGAAGTCTCTATATCATCCATTGCTTGAAGATATTTTTTTGAATAAGCTTCTTGAGTCTCTTTGAACTTAGACTGTAAAGAACTAACAAGACCTCTAGCCGCGTCAGCCTGTTCTTGAGTTTCATATTTAGTGCCAGCAAGCTTTTTTATAGTGTTATTTATTTGAGTTAAATAAGAGCCAGCTTTATTTAAAAAATCACTAGAATTTTGTATATTTTTTTCTAGTTTTTCATTTTCTTTTTTCTTATATTTTATTAATTCTTTTTGTGCTTCTGTTAGCGAAAGTGAAAAACCAAAATTATCTAATACGCTTACTAACTTTTTATCTCTTTCTTGCCTTAAGTTTGTTTTGTTTTTTATACTTACCATTTCAGCAAGTATTTCTTCATTGTATGTGTTTAAATTTTCATCAAAATCTTTTTTTGTAAAGTTTGGATATTCTTTTTTTAAGCTATTTAAAACATTTATTTTTGCTGTTTTATTTAAATCAACCCAATCGTCGTTTGGAACTTGTTTATTTATAAAAATACTAGCAGGATTATCAGGAAATTTTTTAACCTTTATGTTTTTAGTAGAATTATTATTTACAAAATTTTCAGCTTGTATAATAGCTGTTTCTTTTTCCTTAAAACTTAATTTAGTAGCGTCATCTAAAGCTTTTCCAATTTTTGCAGATTTTGCATTTTCATTTATTTCTTTAGCGGAAACAGGAGTTGACTCAACAACTTCTCCTTCAAAATTTAAATTTAAAACTTTATTTACATCTTCAAAAGTAGAAGCCACCTCAGCCTCTTGTTGTTTTAAATCTAATTCTTTTGCGCCTTTTAAAGTTTTTTCTATATTAATTAAAAGACCGCTTTGTTTTTCTTTATTTGGTTGTGATTCCAAAGAAATATCTTCCGACTCTAAAACCATATTCTCGGGTGCTCCCGGAGTTGGTGTTGCAGTCGCACCCTTTTCTGCAGCACCGTTTAGCTTTCCCGCCTTGTAGTCTTTAATGTACTTTTTTATTTCTTCTTCAGGAGTGTTTTCATCCATCATTCTTTGTACAATTTCTTCTAATTCTTCCATAATTAAGCTACATTATTTATTAAATCTTCAGCTGTTCCTGAATATGATATAGGATTACTTATTACTTCTTCAACGTTAAATTCTGTTTTTTCTTGCTGTTCTTGAAGTGGTATTTCTTGATAAATAGTTTCTAAAGCATTTGTTATTTTTCTACCAGATTTTTCACCTTGGCCATAAATATTTTTTAATAATTCCGAAGTTAATAATTTAACCTGCTCTGTATTGTTAACATCTATTCTAATTGGTTTAGTTTTTTCTTCGTCTGCTGACTGACCAGAAGATATGCTTAGCTCTAGTATTCCTTGTGAAGGGAAGTATTCAACATCTCTAATTAACTGCCCGTTAAACTTTTTGTTTAAGAAATAATTTTTACCTCTTTTATTTCCTATTGTTCCACCACCTGGTTTGATATCTATAATAGCTTGTTCAACGTCTTCTTTAGCTTCTGTAGCTATTGTTAAAACTTCTGAATCAGATATTACATTATTACCTTGATTGTCTTTTTCAGGTTTAATTGTTTTACTTGCTATAATTGAAGGAGCTACGTTTCCAACAGCATAAGCAGTGTATACGTTTGTAAAGTTTTCTATCATGTCATCTGTAACTGGGTTTCCAGCTGTTCCAACGTCATTGAAAAGTCTGTCACCTTTTAAGTTCATTTTGTCCATTAAGTGATTATAAAGTATAACAAATCTCTGTGGTGAACCATTATCTGGATCTAAAAGAGAGTTTGCTACAGATAAAGAAGTGTCTTGCATTATGTTTGAAATAAACTCGTTGTTAGGTTTTACCGTATAACCTTCAAACACAACTTTGTTAGAACCTTCTTTAATGCTTGACACAGGCTCTCTTTTTGAATTATTATATACTTCAGCCTTAACCTTACCATCTGGGTTCAATGCTGCAGCTTTTATAGCATCGGTCATGGTTTTTGTATACATAGGTATAGTTATATTGTAAAAAGGATTACTTGAAGGATTTAATTTTTGTAGAGCTATACTGTTGGTGTTCCAAGTAGTTTTAGTAACAGGATCCGTATATGTAACTATAGGCCCTGAAGTGTTTGTCATATCTAGCTTTGTATCAAGTTGTAAGCTACCGTCTTGTAGACTTTGAGCTATTCTTACCATTTTCCAATCAGCGTATGTAGAAAAACCACCTTCTTGGTCAACTTTAGAAGAAGAAGAAAGATCTCCACCTTGTTTAACATATTGGCCAAAATAACCTACATGACCAGCGAGCTGATCAGGAAGAAGTTTTCCGTTGTCGCTAATTATGTTTTGTTCAAGGGTCATTAAAGGCTTAATTCTTATGTTTCCTATGTCAAAATATGCTCCATCTAAAACAGTGTTTAAATTACCAAAAACACCAGGGTTTATGGCTGTTTGTTTTTTCGCAGCTAACTTTTCATCATTTGCTTCATCTACTTTTTTGCTTACAAGCTTTAGATTTTCTCTTCTATTCAATAAATCTTGTTCACGTTGAAACTGATCTCTTTTTAGTTTTCTTTCAGTAAGACCTTTAATACCTGAAGTTATGTCATTTATTAAATTAGTATAATAAATTCCAGTGTCAAAAAGTTTTTGTTTTGGATTTCTGTAACTCATATTATTTTCTATTAAAAAGCTTATTTAAAAAAGGCAAACCATAATCTAAATTTCCATCTTTATCTGGAGTAAAAGCTCCACCTTCGACCATAGAACCAAATACATTTGTTGCCCCACCTAAAGCTCCTGTTATAGCTGAAACTCTATTAGCTTCGGCTAGTGCTTCTTTTTCTTGAGCATTTTCAATTTGACCAGCTATTCTGTCTAATTTTACCTCATCTCTTCTTTCTTGAGCCCCAAACATAAATTGTTTTCCTGAAGCTTCTGCTTGTTGTACTCTTTGAGCCTCAGACATTCTCATGCGTTGAAGTTGATCTTCTCCTTGAGCTTTAAGTTTTTCATTTTGAGCTTCTTGTTGCTCTATGCTTGCAGAAACACCTTTTTTACTTTGTAAAGCAGCTTGTGCTAATGCAGTAGCACCGCCAGCGCTTGCTCCGGTAGCTCTTATAGTATCTAAAGTGTTAGCTAAAGAAATATCAGCTTGCTCTATTTGCATTTCGGCAGCTTGAGTAGCAACACCTAAGTTAGCCATAGGATTACTAAGCATGCTACTTAAATCAGTTACGTTTTCATAAGGGTTTATTACCTCTTGTCTGTTTTTTTCTAAATTTGCTAAATTAGCCTCAGCTAGTTTCCTCTCTGTAGTTGCATCTTCTTTTCTGATATTAGCTTGCGTCTCGCCCATTATACCAGCTCCAACTTGACCAGCTATACCTAAAATACCGCTTAATAATAATGACATATTTATTTATTTAATTTATTAATATCCATTGTTAGAGAAAAAGTTTGATGCTACTGAAAACAATTGTTTTTCTCCTCCTGGATCTGTTGTTGTATCTGTTGAAAAAGTTGCTGTAGCAAAAAATCCTTTTATACCACTTATAACATTTCCAAATATTATTTCTCCACTTGCTGCTGGACTATTATTAACTAAGTTAGCAACATAAGCGTTTTCTTTTCTATCAAAACCAGCGTGCAACCTTGGATATGGTGGGTTAACTGTTCCAAATGTAGCATTATAATTTGCTCTTGTGACAGCTTGACCATTTGCTGGATTTATTACATATTCTCCTTCGTAATAGCTAAATATAGAATTAGCATTATCTAAAGTGCTGTTCCAAGCTAAATTTTCATAATCTTTACCTGTTGCGTCTGATGCTAATGTAGTCAATTTCCAGCCACTATTACCCTCATAACTCATTGTGCTAAAAGTTTTAGATCTTACCGGTTCAGGGTTAAATATTACCGTAACTGTACTTGGATTGTTTACACCATAATAACTACCTCTATTAACTAAAGTAGAATTATGAAGCCAAAGTTTATCTTCTTTCATAGAGAAAAACTTATTACGAACAGAGAACATTCTTGAAGGTTCAAAAGTAAACGTGCTAGTCCACCCGTTTATAGAGTCATCAAAAGCTACTGTTTTAAACTCTCTTACTCTTATATCGTTATAAACAGGGTCTTGTTGCATTGAAACAAAATATTGATCTGTGTATAAATCATAAGCTCCTTGAACAACCCCAGGTGAAGAGCTTGTGTCTATGTTATTTAGTTCATCTCTGAAAAAATCTTGCATACCATATTTAGATATTTCAGTTATTCCGTCTCTTGAAAGTCTTAAAACAGCGTTGTTATTTTTGTCAGTAAAATATTTTCTGTAACCATAAGCGGCAAAACTTTCTGGATTATTGCTAATTCCAAATTTACCCGAATAGGCTTGTAAAACGCCAATAACTAAATTAGAAGAAGTAACAGTTCCCCCACCTTCAGCAGAGTATATAGCGTCTTTATCTATTAAAGCTCTACTAACTTTAAATTGTTGAAAAACAGTTAAGTTAGTGTCTTCCGCGTATAGTAACTGTATTGACCCGTTTGCTGGATCCGCACTTTTAGTAATATCTGCTCCAACTGAAAAAACATTAGTGTCGTTTATTCCAGTTCTTGAATTAAATATTCCAGAATAAATTAATGAATTACTAAGTATAACTGCATTAGGTTCGTCTTCAACAAGATACGCCCTAGGTGAAAAATCAACCGTTGTATTGTTGTAACCACCTCTTATTCTTGACTCTTCTATAGCCCAGCTAAAATCACTTTCTGTTGTTCCGTTAGAACCTGAAATAACTGGATAACTACCGTCTATAGTTGAAGGTATACCAAATGAACCGTTCCAAACAGGTTGGTTTTGAGGTCTACTACCTGTAGGATTAGTTGATTGAACTACTTTTTTTAGTACAAAAGTGTTAAAATATTTTACTTCTACTATTACTCCAGACATTGTTATTATTACTTATTTTTTAATTTTATTACAGCTCTCTTAACTGATAATAATAATCAGTTATATTAGTTATGTCACCAGTTTCAAAAACTTCAGCGGTAACATTTGGAAGGCAATTGTTTTGCCACAAGCTTTTAACAGAAGATTTATTTAAAGAGCTGAAAAACCACTGACCGCAACTAAGTGGAGTTGGAACGCTTGTTGTTGCATTTTTTCTATCAATCATAAGAGGTTGTGTTGTAGAACCAACTTCCGTGTTTACCCATTGAGCAAAAGTTTGTCCTGCTCTTATATAATAACCATTACTAGGGTTTCCCGTTTGATTAACTCTTATTAAAACACCAGGTGTTCCATTTCCTGGACCTGCAGTTTCTTCTCTTAATTCTAAGTTTTCTATTTCAACAGGTACAGTACCTATTTTTATTACGTATGATGCAGTTGCTGAAAGACTAGGGTCATTTAAATCTACTTCTAAAGTATAATCACCAACAGCCATAGGGTTTGAACCACTACTTAAGTTTTGTATTGATGTTTTAAATTCTGTTCCATCAACACCTGTACTTGTAGTTCCAAAAAAGTTAACGTTATTTCCGTTAGCGTCTTGTTGTTTTGATATAGTGTAATTTAAGTCTTTATTTCTTAAAGATGTGTTTGCAGAACCGTTTACTCCTTTTATTGTAACAAAAGTTGCTTCTTCAGTGTTTGTAAATATATTTCCTTGAGCGGGTACAGATGAAGTTATACTTGGGGCAACGTTTGCTAAACTTGCTGTTCTAGTTATTAATGTTGTAGAGCCATTTATTACAGCTGTAAAATTAAAAGTAAAAGTTCTTAAATTAGAATTACTACTGTAATATATATTGTTAAAATAACCTGCAGTAATAGCAATGTTAAATAAACCTGCACTAGCGCCAGTTCTTGCTATTAGTGTAAAGTAAGCTGTTTGATTTATAAAATTAGTTCCATTACCATCAATAACGCTTGTTATAGTAAGACTTGTGGGTACTACACTAACTCCTTGAGTATTTACAACTGAAAAATCATTAGCTAGTATTTCTGCTGAAGAAGCTGGACTAGTTGTTGCCGCTTCTGTAAAATCTGGAGTCCAACTACTTAAACCTGTAACAGCACCTGTTGAATTTGCAATTAATGTATTTAAATCGTTTATTAAGCCAGATGTAGAAGTTTCCCAATATATGTCTAATAATGACTCTACAGGCTCTGTCTCATATACAGCTAAATGTTGTATTCCACCTACTGTATCTGATCTATGTCCTATTTTACTACTAGTTGATATTCTTGCAATTAAAGGGTTAGAATCATAATCATAAAACTGTAAAAAACCTGTACTTGATAAAGATGCAGGAACCTCAAACATGTCTCTCATTACAGATATTATTGTTGCTGTGTCCGTGTTTTGACCCGGATAATATTGTTTTGATTGTTTTCCGTAATTAACAGTTGTAATGTTTTCTGCGGAGTTTTGAACTCTACCAAACAACTGTACAGAACTTCTAAATTGTTTTTGGTCAGGGCCAACTTCAGATAAATCTCTAGGCACTTTGTTTATGTTGTCGTTTATTAAAACAACATGAGATGTGCTGCCTAACTCTAAAGTTTGGTTGTTAGGATAAGCTGCCATTATACCTGGTAAATATACGTTGTAATATTCTTGTTCCGTTTGTTTAACAACTATTTTGTATGAATACCAACCAAGGGGGTTGTAGTCAGAGCTTGTTAAATCTCCATTATAAACACCAGGCCACTCTATAGATCCAGGAGCTGTGTTTTGAGCTCCAGTTCCTCTAACTGGGTTTATAGGACCTATTTGAGAGTTAAATAAAACTTTTAAAGAGTCACCAGCCCAAGAGCTTGGTCTAACAGTTGTATCAGAGCTATCATAAGGGCTATATATTGTTGAATTACCAAAGTTTATAAAAGTTTCATCTATTGTTGAGTTATCAGATAATATAACACTTGATTGTCTACCATATCTATCAGATAAAACAATACCAACTTGATAATTTCTATTTTGTTTTAAAGAAGAGTTTGGATAGTCAATTCTACTTGTTTTATCAGCGTCTTTTGAAGCGGGATTAAAAGTTAAAACAACATTATCATTTATACCAGGACTTGATATAGCAGGTGTAATTGTTATTTGAGTAGCTGGGCTACCAGTAACAGATGTTACTTTTGTTACAGCTGTTATCCCAGTACCAGTTACTGTTGAATCTACTACTATGTTACCTGTGCTGTTTTGTAAGTTTATAGTGTTACCTGTTGTTGGAGCTCCAGGAGAATCAACTACTGAAGATCCTCTATTAATATTTGTAGATGATTTTTCACCAGCGCCTACGTTATAATCTATAAAAGAAGGTGGCGTGTGTTTATTTTGAAAATTTGCATAAATAACTCTATTACCTGCTATTTCTTGAGCAAAAGCCCTTACTGGAATTTTGTCGTAAACTCTAGTTATTTCGTCACTTGGTAAAGTTTTAAAAGCCTTTGTAGATTTATATTGATAAATAATATCACCAGAAGTGTTAAAAGCAGCATTTTCATTTACTTTTACTGTTTCTAAAACTTTTACTGTTAAACCGTCAGATTCTTTAATTAGTATATCTATTTCAGATATTTTTAAACTACTTGTTAGTGAGCCTATTACGTCTGGTCTTGGTATAATTAACTTTATATCATCAACTTTGTTTTCCATAAAAGAAACAACAGTGCTTCTATATGTATTTGATAAATCGTCTTTTTCAGGTTGACCATCTTCATCAACATACATAAAATATCCATCTTGTTTTGGTATAAATGCAGTTTGTGTAAAAGGAGCCATTAGTGAATATTCACCATCTTCAAATTTAAACCTATAACTAAATCTTACAAATAAGTCTTTTAAATAATTCTCATCTCCAGCAAACTCTTCATCATAATAAGGATTTGGATTAAAAACTAACTCATCCCCAGCTCCAGGATTAAAGTTACCAGTAAGTGTTATTGATGTGACTACCGGAGGGCCAGCTGCATAAGAAAAAGTATCAACTGTAAAACCTGTATTAGTTAATGCTCCAGTTACATTATTTACTGTAGATATTTTAGCTCCTTGAAGAGCATACTCGCTATCATCGTCTAATATTTGACCTTGTATATTGTTTATTGTAATTGTAGAAGTATTACCTGCAGATGCGCTAACAACAGTTGCAGTTCCACCATTTGGCAAAAACTTACTTGTTATATCTTTCATGTTAGACTCTAAAACTCCAGTGTTCGAGCCAACTTCTTGAAAAAGCTGCATGCAATTAAACGGGTTATATTTAGCTACAGATATTTGATCTTCAGTAGTATAATAAGTTCCATTTGCTAAATTAACATTTATTTTTCTTGGTTGATTTCTGTTGTCTGTCCAAAATAAAAACTCTTCCAATAAGTTAATTCCATATATAGGATTACTTTTTGAAAAATTTAAAAAAGCTCCAGAAACTAAAGTTGTTACAACTCCAGACTCCACGTCATATTTATAAATATAATTACCACCATTTGGCAAATAAACTCTTTCATCTGTGCTTGTGTCTAAATTTTGAGTTAAAAACAAATATATTAAACCGTTAGTTTCATCTGTTAAATGACCTATGCAAGAGTATTGATCTGTTAAGTTAAAGTCGTGGGCTAAAACATTACCCAAAGCGTTTTCAAGTGAACCAACACTGCTACTTTCTGATCTACTTACTTGTACATTAACGGCATCTCTGTATTCGCCATTAGGTATTAGCCTAGCGTCTAAATCTTTATTTAGTTTACTTTTTATAAAAGTATTAGTGACTTTAGCCATATAAATTTATGATTTTATCCATTTGGATTTACCTCTCATTACTTGGGTAAATTCATCTAGCTTAATATTTGATAGTCTTATTTTAG
>WLWG01002217.1_pt1 | contig 15246 bp, 27 predicted proteins | sample 6712871 | NCBI WGS metagenome assembly WLWG01 (sample SAMN12718693, study PRJNA515312) | sponge metagenome | isolation source: marine sponge | host: Mycale hentscheli | place: New Zealand: South Island, Marlborough, Capsize Point | collected 2003-05-01
TAGACCACAGCACACAAGGACACATGACTGGTAGACTTCCTATATCTATAGTAACACCAGACACTTTCAAACCTTATAGGATTTTTGGAATCACACACAGACGAAGAGAAAACTGGGAGGGTCCAGACGAAGACACACGAATTTATCAATTAGAACCTGTAGATATCACTGACGAAGAAAGAACTCAAGACATGATATCTGGTGGAGGTCAAAGAAGAGGTTTACATATGTTACCAGGAGACACTTGGATACTTCAAAAAAGACCAGAAAATTGGTATGATAATTTACACGAATCAAAACAAGAAGAAATTAGTCCAAAGTTAGAAATTGGTGATAAAATTAAAGTAATTGAAGTTGACGGAGAACACGAAGGAATGCCTGAATTGTTTACCACAGTTTATGAAGTTGTAAGAAAGAGAGCTGAGAGTAGAGCGAGAGTGGATTTAAATTGGAAGAGGGACGAGTGGTATGACTTACTTCCAGAAAATTTTAGGGAACAGAAAAATGTTGGAGAAAGGGACGTTAGGAATGATTTTAAAACAATATATCACGGTGACGTATGGATAAAAGTTAACCCAACGGAAACCCTGAATGAACAAAGAGAACCAACAAAATTAAATACAGAATTAGAAGAAGGAGATGAAATTCTAGTGGTAGATATAGATAGGGATAGAGAAGGTGGACAGACATCATACACAAGTCCTATGAGAGGATATAGACCAGAACGTTATATTCCTTATGTAGTTTTAGACAAAAGCTCTAACGGAAGTAATTCAGAGTGGCCTTGGAAGTACGTCGTCATAGAGAAAAAAATATTGGAAAAAGCTTTAGACAAGTGGAATTCAGGAGAGATTCGAGGTACTTTAGGTCAAAAAAGTACGTATGACAATACTATAGAGAGAAACATGAAGTTTTTATATCCCTGGGTATACCAATGGGTAAAAATAAAAAGTGGTAAAATACCAACAGTAGTAGTAGGTGGTGACCCAGCCTATTACGAAAGTTTTTTAAATGAACAACAATTTCCTTTTAATCGAGATAATAAAGATATGGAAAGGGACCACCCAGAAGGGGAACCAGACTGGTCTATAAGACGTGGGGACCAACACTACGCTATGAATGTAGAAAACACACCTAACGAACCCGTTGCGGCGTTTAACAACTATTTGGTTAATAACTCACCTTTTATAATTGAGGGATTTGACTTTTACCTAAGTGCAGTTCCAGGTAATATGCCTCAATCAGCTATTGTAGATGTTTATGTTCCGATGATGGATGATAGTGCAATCGCTGATGATATTTGGAACAAGGATAGGATTTATTATGAAAGAACCGAGGATTGGTCCAGTGACCACACAAAATACCAAGGAAGAAAAGAAAAATTACATAATCTTGATTATGACCAAAAATTTGCTGAATTTACCTACTACGAAGATTTTCAAGACCAACATCCAGAATATGTTGAGTACTTAGAAAAAGAATTAGGTGATACCAACCTACTTAACGAACCTGGTGCACAATATGAAATGATTTGGAGGACCAAAAGAATGAACTTACAAAACGAATTAGATAGTATGGCTAAGTTATTTGGTGTAAGTGACAGTCGTATCAACAGAGACCCCAGAAAACCCTGGAAAAGACAAGGGGACAGTTATGGTAATGAAAAAATTAGACCAGGTAAGTTAGTACCCAGAGGATGGCCTCGCACTTAATCATTTACATTTTATTAACTCACATTTAAACTTATAACATGATTAGATGCGTTATAGAAATGTTTAAGTTTATATATAAACTATTACACCCAAACTACTACTTAAAAAACGTCCAAATAAGAGACATTAATCAATATAAACGATTAATGACAGAAGGGAGAGAAAACTATTTTATGGAAAGTTATGATTCTTATGATTGGAATTCTCTTAGAAAATCTCTTATAGTTGGTTACATACCATCCATAGTGGTTTATAATTATTTTAATAAATCTACTAATGAATTTATCTACCATATATCAAACGGAAATCATAGATTTTTTATTTTATCTGAAAATAAAAAAGGTGATGAGTATTTAAAAGTGTGGGTAAATAAAAAACTTAGTTTAAAATATGTAAAATCTATTAGTACTGCAGAAAAACTAGAAAAAAAAATAAAAAAATTAAACAATAAATTAAAAGAGGATTATTACAAAAGAATTAGTAATTCACCAAATAAAAATAGAATAAAAAATAATTAATATGAATTTAAATTCAAAAGCGGATTACTATCAATGGTTGATGTCTGAACACGGAAAAATAGAAGAAATGGTGAGAAAAATACCCAAACTATCTATTGAAGAACAATCTAAAAGAATAGATATGGTAGAGTATGACGAAACCAACCAAAAAAAAGTAAACGAATATAAAAGGGCTTTACTGAGATTAGAAAATGAAGCCAATAGAATAACCCAGTATTTGTAAAATAATGTCATTAAAGTTCCCCACTTTTAAAGTAGTTTTAGAACTGTGTTCTTTTTTATTTCAAATATTTATAGGTTTACTAGTTTTGGGATTGTCATTACCATTTATTATTGTTAGAATTATAGTGAGAGAAATTTGGGACATAATAAAAACGTATGTCAAAATTTTATCACAATCTAAATTTATAAAACGATTAAAAAAATGAACAGTAACGAATTTGTATTTTGGTTAAAAGGAATTGTAGATTCTACAGATTTTATGCCTACTAAAAAAACCTGGGACTTAATAGTAGATGTTGTAGGTACGGTTAAAATGAATAAAAAAGAATCCACGCCATTAAATGATGCGGTGGTAAATAGGTTAACTGAGTTACAATCACCACCACCCTCACAAAACCCTTATGATGTTACTTGTGATACTTACCACAATGAAACATTTAAAAACCCTTTAAAAGAATAAAAAATGCCTTATTTAATAATTAAAAAAATGAAAGACCCAAAACTGGGTAAAACTACATTTACAGTCTTAAACAACGGTTTAAGTGAAATTATGGAAATCAAAGAAAAAAAGAAAGCAAAAGAATTTGTTAAAGTTCTTAATGAAAATTCAGATAGCGGTTGGTTTTATGAGATTAAAGAGATATGTAAAAAATGAAAAGAAAACATTACCACATAATTTATGTGACTTTAATGTTGTTAATGTTATTTATAGGGCAAAATTACTAACATGGGACATTGGGAAGATTTTTGGTGGGATACCACAAAAGAACTAGAAGAATTAGGTTTAAAAAAAGAATTTAATACACAATTGGAAAAAATGGGTTTCCAAGATAAACATAAGTATAAAGATGTAAGAGCTAAATGGTCATATGCTCGAGATAAAGTTTTAAAAAAAAATAAAAATGGAAGCACTAATTAGTACATTTGTAGTATTCGTAATATTAAATTTACTTTTGATGGCTACCAGAAGAATGGATAATAAAGATAAATAACATGATTACATTTATAGTAGGTTTTACTTATTTTTTGTTAGGATTTTTGTGGGTATACCTACACTACAAAATTTATGACAGACAGTTACTCAACGAACTGAGTGCACTTTTTCTTATCATTTTTTGGCCTATTTCATTTATAGCGTCAATTCCTAAAATTTACAAATTATTACGTAGAAAGTTGAATATTTAAAAAAATATTATTACATTTGTGGTATGGATTTATCATATAAAATAAAAAACGAAGACAGAAGAAACCCTCCACTAAAATGGTGGGTGATGCCAGATGAAACAGCTGTAGCAATATACCAAGGATTTAGGGGAGAAAACCCAGACCTAGACTTTATTGTTAAATACCGTAGTCCTGGTAAAAGATTAAGGACACCTTCCCATACTCATTGGATAGTGGATTTATTAGTTAAGTGTGAATACAACAAAGATTTAGTTAAATTGTATGTAGAACATTTAATTAAAATGTATGAAGAAATAGAACCTTTTAAAAATCAACAAGACCGTAACAATTACTCTCTTAAGTATGTCCCTACTACTGTAGCATTGTTTGGAGAACTAGATAACGCTGGTTATTACTCAGTCCAAATGTTGACAACATTAGTTGAGTTATTTTGTAAATGTGAAAAACAAACTACAGGTGCATTTATGTTCAAAGGGTTACTTAATCTAGTTAAAGAATACTGTGAAGGTACCAAAGATTTTTATCAAATTGTAGGATATTCAAAACGTGTATAAAATGAAAACTAATTACCCAAATACAGTTCAAGAATGGTTAGAAAATTTATATTCTAATTTAAAGAAAGAAGGATTCTTCGAAGACCAGGAACTAGGACTTTATTCAGAAGAGAAAGTACAGCACCATTTCCAAGAAATTCTAGGTGATGCTGCTTTACAATCCTGGTTAAAAGAAGGTGAGGTTACAATTGAACAAAAACAATTAACTATGTTATTATTCCAAGTGGTAGTAAAAACCCATGTTGAAGAATTAAAAAATGAAGGAACTGTAGATTCGATAGGTGATGAAAACGGTAATGAAGTAATGTGGTTAACTCAGAAAGGTAAAAATGAAATAAAAGACTTATGAATATACACCAACAATTAAAAGCTAAAAAAAAAGCTACTAAAGTAATTCAAAGTTGTAAAACTTTAGAACAACTTAATGGTGCTGTCAACTATGTTAGAAATTATAATTACTTATTTTCCGATATGGTTGGTTACTCCGAACTTAAAAGATTAATTTTTAAAAAACAAAACTCATGTCAAAAAAACTAGAACTAATAATTGGTAGGTGGGGTCATGAATTAACAATGAATGAATTTACACCAAAAGAATATAAAAAGATTCAAGACTACGCTTTAGAAAATAATAAAGAAATAGAAGATGTAATACTCTATGAAATAGGTGATGCCTTAGACACAGGGAACGATTGGTACGATTTTGATAACCTAGGTCACTATTACGGACCAAGTAGTCCAGATTGCAAATTAATGGTATACCAAGGCACCAAATTATTAGGTGAATACGATGTGTGTGAATTGGAATACAGTGAAGTAATATCTAAAATAGAAAGTAAACCAGATAACATTTTAGTAACTTACATCTCATCTGAAAAAGGTAATTTAAAAACTTTTGAATTAGAACTAAAAGATGGAGAAGAATTTGACATTAAAAAACTTAAATTAGAAATAAATGTCATACTTACACCTAACAATGTTTACGAAATAGTAGGTGAAGCTGATTATGATAACGAAACATTATTTTCAGATGGAGGGGACACTACAGGTAAAGGTTTAAATTGTGAAATTAAATTACCCCTTTCATTTATAAAAGAAGAAAAACGTCTAGTGACCACCACTATGGAGGAGTTAATAGAAAAAGAAAAATGGTCAGATGGAGAGGGACCACAAACCGATTAAAAAAAAAATAAATGACACAAGAATTTATAACACTTAAACTCATAGAGGAGTTAAACGAATTGTCAACTATACTTTTACAACAACATAATAAACCTAGTAAAGATTTTATAAATGAAATATCTATGGAGTTTGGAGATGTTCAATATTGGATGGATATGTTTAAAGATGAATGTAAATTAGACAAAAAATTAGTAAAAGAAACATATAAAAATAAAGCATGGAAACACGAGAAAATGAAAATAAGAGGGTAGAACCAGATTTTGTTTGTGATAAATGCAATTACCCAATGTATGGGATAGAAGAACTAGGATTCTTAGGTAATCCCGATAAAGAAAACTTTGAATGTAGTCCTTTTACAGAACTTATGACTTTGTGTCCTAAATGTACCCCTACCGATTATCTTATTAACAAATAAATTTGTATTATTAAATATTTTTTCCTATATTTGTATTAATTAAAAAAAATATAAAATATGAAATTGATAAAATATATAATTTTGGCTATACTTGTAATTTTGGGATTAAACGCTATTTTAAATGGTGGTGATGAGGAAGAGACTACTTAAAAAATTGAATAAGGCCTAAGGCTAAACCCATTAGACCCTGTACTATAAGAAATATGGTAACAGCTTGAGTTTTGAAGGTTTTTAATTCCGTAACTTTATCACTTAACTCTTTGAGTTGTGTGGGTGAGGCTACTTCGTCAACAGCTTGTTTCCAAGACTTTAGTTCTTTTACAGACTCCTCTTTACCTTTAAGTTCTACAATTTCGTTTTTAAGCTCAACTATTTGACTGTTAAGGTTAGTAATTCCCTCATTAAGTCTTTCTAATTCATTAATTACTAATTTTGAATATTCGTTCCACCCGTTTTGCCCTCCTGACATATCACACTAATTTTCTAATCAATTTCATTTTATCCTGAGAACAAGTTTCTCCATCTTGAATAATTTTTTCTAACTCTTCAATCTTTTTTTGTTGGTCCACATACTGTGTTATATCAAAAGCACAACCAGCAACACCCACAACTTTATTTTTATCATTATATATTGGAGTGCAATGTGTGTGCCATACCCTACCTAAATGTTCATAGTCGTATTTTACTGGAACACCCTCCAGAGCTTTTATATGGTGATAAATCGGTTCAAAAGAATCATCAGTCGTATCGAAGTATTCATATAAACTTTTTCCAATACTTTGACCATCTTTTACACCTAAATTTTTTAGTCCTCTACCTTCCGATAAGGTAAAAATTAAGTTTTTATCTACAGCCCATATTACTAGCCCAGCAGGACAATTGTCAAACACTAGTTTTACCAATTCGTCCCTCTTTTTCATCTCACTATCCCTGTCGTTTAAGGTGTTTGTAAGTTGTTTTAAGTAACTTAAATTACATTCTGATGTGTACATATGTTAGTAAGTATTTATACTTATAAATATGGGGAATCCAAAAGAAAGAAGAAAAAGACTTATAAAAAACTGGGACGACATAAAAATAGACCAAATCGAAAAGTCATTTGAAGATTTAATTGAAATGGGTCCAGAAGAATGGGTACAAAATTATACACTTTCTCATACTGATAAAGTCACACAATTAAACCTAATGATTGAGTATTTTGAGGACCCTAACATAGAAGAATATGAAAAATGTCAATTTCTTTTAGATGTTAAAAAAGGTATTAATATACATAGATATATGTTGTAATTAATTTGGTAGTTAGAGGATAAATCCTTATATTTGCATTAATAATTAACCATTTAAATAAAGACATTCTATGAAACCAGTAAGATTAAAAGACCTACATATTCCCCAAGAAGTACTACAACCAATGAAAACCAACTCTGAGTTAGACTCCTTTGTCTCAACTAGAGGTGGATTCCTACCTTCAACAGTTTATATTGTTGTTGGAGGTGCAGGAAGTGGTAAGACTTCATGGGCAATTGATACATTAACCAAGATACAAAGTGGTAACCCAACTAAAAAATGTTTATATATTTCAGGAGAACAAGATGAGATAGATAACTACGAATTATCTACTTTTATTCCTGGTCTATTAGAATTAGACACACTTTATCTTGCAGGTGTTAAAAATCCACAAAAACTTATTGAAGAAACCTTAGACCAAGGATGGGATATGGTATTGATGGACTCTTTAGAGGTAGTTTCAGGTAGAATACAAACTACTACAGACCTTAACTCTAAACAAAGTTTAAAGTGGGTCATGGACCTAATGTTCAAGCACAAGAGAGGAAATAACCCTACTAACACCTACACAGGATTCTTGGTAATTCAACAAGCTACTAAGAGTGGAACCTTTAAAGGAGACTCGTCTATTGAGTTTGATACCACTGGTATGTTATATATTCGTAGAGGTCATGGTAGTGAGAGACATTTAGAGTTCAGTAAGAATCGTAGAGGTGAATCTAACGCTAAACTATTCTATAAATTAGATAATGGACACATGGTCTACATGAAAGAGGAAGAAGAAGTGGTAGAACCTACAAGTAAACCTACTATTGGTATTCCTACTATAGCTTTTGCTTCAATAGTCAAAGCTCTCGCTAAGAAAAGATTTAACACTAACCTTACACAAAATGAATCTTTTGTTCTTGTAAAAGAATTGGAAGATACGTATAAAAATTTGGTTAGTTAATTTCTTATAAAGATAATAACATATCTAAAAGTTCGGGTTGTGGAAACATATCAAACTTTGTAGTTCTACAGTTAGTATGTGACCACAAACCTTTAGTTTCAGTACACATAGAAACACTACAAGTATCAAAAGCTTCTACACCTTTTTCTCTTATTAGTTCAGGTAATCCCTTTCTCACATCTATACTGTCCCTTTCACCAATATATAATAGTAACTTTTTAAGTTCTAAAATTTGCCTATCTGAATATTTGTGCCAATATTGGTAACCTCTAAATTCTTTTTCTAACTTAACAACCTGTTTACAATCTGCTTCAGTACCTACATATGTGTAAAAATTACCAGGTGTCTTCTTAACCCAAGTTCTCACACCATTAACTTTTTTATAATAACCACCTTCAGTTAACCAACCAAAGTTATTTACTTCAATACCTACCGATGCTCTATGCATTATATTATTACCTATACCTAAATGCCAACCGTAACCACCTTCAGGAAACGCTTGAACAACTTGTCCATCAAATTCATTATCATTATTAGTTATCTTCTGACCACCTAAAACAAATTCAGTAGCGACTCTACCTCTATTATCTCTTCCCCAATGTTTTATTGTGTTGAATGGATTATTCCATCCCGCAGTATGATGTATGAATATCCAATCCTTCTTTTCATCTGTCATATAATATTCATTTTTAGGTAAGTAAGATTTCTCAATTATTAAATCAAAATCTTCTGGTACGACTGGTTCTTCCATTTCGTCAGTTGTTATAATACCTAATTCGTATGATTTATCCCAAGTCCTCTTACCAACTATCCCATCTGCAACTAAACCATTTGTTCTTTGAAATTCTATTGTTGAGTTATGTGTTAAATTTCCAAAATCACCGTCCACTTTGTAACTATATAATTGTAGGTTTTTTAAAAACTCTTGCCAATATTCTACTACTATTCCTTTACTGCCTTTTTTTATTACTTCCATATTTAATTTATTATATTTCCTCACAAGGGTCAAAAGGACCAAAAAGTTTTTGTTTACCTGTTTCTGTTCTAGATGAGTTATAACCATCTACTTCGTCTGCTGGTTTGTCCATTAACAACTTACCAGTTGCAGTCACTATTTTTATCCAGGGAGTGTCGTTATGTGAATTAGTGGTTAACGGTTTTAGGGATAAAACTACAGAACCAGGTGCACCTAATTCATTCTTCTGTTGAGATGCTTTATAACCTTGTCTTCCTGAAACCACAAGAGTACCTTCTCTACTACCACCTCGAACATTTACACCATCCTCTGTGATAGGGTTAAGTAAGTCTTTATTGAATCTATTTCCAGTTGCACCACCATTATTTAAATTAATATAACCTTTACCATTATCTACATCTACTTTACCACCAACCCTAGTGTCATTAAGGTAAAAATAAAACGAAGCACTATTACAAGAGTGCCCAGCTTTGGATGCTTTACTACCAGCCATTTCTTCACTTCTAGCCTTTTCAGTTTGAATCGCTTTTACGTTAGCATCATATTGGGCTTGTGTTATTTTTTTCTCTTCTAAACCCACTGCCATACCTTTTATAGTCCTATCGAATGTAGTTTTAGGAGCGTAATAACCTACAGTTATTTTCATACCACTTAAACATCTTCTTTGTTTGTCTGCTTCCTTATCCACCAACTCTAAAGTAGCTTCAACAGTGACATATTGTCCAGGATTTGGGTAATTTGTAACATCTCTTCTACTATCTATGCAACCACCAGTATCTGTAACCCAAGAATTAAATACAGGTTCACCACCGTTAATAGAAGGTTCCATAATTAATTTTATTCTACTATTAGCTCCACTTAATTGTTTTTTTAGACTAGCCCATAGATTTTTACCTCTGTTTGCAGCAAGTGTTTCATTACTACCACCATCACCCGTATAGTAACCATCATCAACAGGTACTGCTTTATTTTCTTTATTATATCTAGCAGTTCTAGGTCCTGTTGCTGTCTTCTTAAACCTAGGGTGCCAGTTGTGTGAAGTTGGTTTAGTAGGTCCATTTCTTTCATTACTCGCAGAACTATTAATGTTAGCCACAGCTATATTTACATCATATTTTTCTGTATCAATAACATCAGGATTTGCGTCTATTTCAGCTTGTAACGCTGCAATAAAATTTGCCACTATAGTCTCCGCATTCGAACCCCCAGAAGGGAATTCACCCCAAGCTCTCAATTTAAAAGTCTCCTCACCACTCAAATTTCTTTGGGCTCCCATACGTGTCAATTTACCAACCCTAAATCTATTTGTACCTGCTGCACCCCCCAAATCAAGATGTTGTTCATTCTGTCCTCTATCTACACCCATCCCTACACTACCTCGGTCTGCACAACATTGGGTGCCTATTTTTGTTAATCCTGGAGGACAATCATCCTCTTGTTCAGTAATAGTCACGCCAACCTTATGTGATATAAGGGATTGCATTTTTTTTATTTCGCTTTCTATTAAATTCTTTTTCATATTTTATAAATATTATTTACCACGTTAATCCACCAGTTCCGGTTATATATTTCCAGTAAGAATCTTCGGGAGAATTGGCTCTTAACATATTAGTGTAATCATCTTCATCCCTGGGAGCGTATATATGTAACTCATAAGGTAATTTCTTACCACCAAAAAGTTTAACCACATCATTAGTAATATGGTAGTCCATCATATAAGACCAATCAAAATTGTGGGTGTCCCATAAATCTTCTTCCATATCTATAGGTGAATTAAGATAGACCGTTACACTTAACCATTCATCACTCTGACGTTCACCGTAATAACTCCTTTCAATCTCAGGGTTAGTATGGTACGTCAAGTCAATTTTTTCCACCACAGGATAGATTTGTCTAATCTTTCCGGTTGGTGAATTAATATAATCATTGATTACTTTTTCTACCTGCGGAGTCATAATAAATAAATTTGTTTATAGATTATCCCACCATCCAGGATTACAACTACCACCTTTACCATTTTTAAGAATCATAACTATAATGATAATGACTAACAAAGCACCTGCTGCTATTAAAATACCAGGAGCAATACTAACACCAGCTATTACAAGAGGGGTCATCTGTTCATTGACTTCTTGTTTACCTTGTTTTTTTAATGCCTTTCTAGCTTTATTAAGGTCTTTCAGAGCTCCAAAAAGTTGTTTAACACTTTTACCTTTCATACTTTCCATAAATGATTTTACCCCCTCCATTACTTTAGGGTTACTTTTTTTCAATTTAGAAATTAAATTACCTACTGCGGCGAATTTAGTACCTTTATCACCTCTACAGTATTTTGCTCCTTCATTTTTACCAAGTTCGTTTATTTTTTTACCCATCGCTTCTTCTTCATTTAACATTAAAGAACCGTTGTGATTTGAGTAAGATTCATGTAGGTTTCTAATCCTATTTTTTTCGTTTTCTGTAAGTTCGTGTCTCATAGTTTTTGTTTTATAATATAAATACTTTATTTAGTGTAAATAGATTACCAATCTATACCAGGACCAAATTCTCTAATATCCTTTATTGTGAAAAAAAATTTAGTTCCAGGGATAAGTTTAATAATATCCCCAATAATCTCACTTTTAATGTATGAATAGTCATCAAACCCAAATTCAGAACCAGACACGTACATGTCAAGATGTAACCTCTTAACTGGTTCACCCATATATTCAGTATAGAAACCCGTTACCTTTACACCTTCAACAGAATCTATTTGATTACTAAATTCCATTTCACCCAAACCCATTTCTTCAGTTACTTTCTCCATTCTTATTAGAGACTGGTCTACAATGGATTGTATAGATTTAACAAGTTTATCTGATTTAGGATTTACCTGTTCAGATAGATTTTTATTATTAGTATCTATTATTGTGAAAGAAATGTCCGTGCCAGGTATAAGTTTATTAATATCATGTTTAATCTCATTTTTAATAAATGAATAATCATCAAATCCAAAGTCAGAACCAAATACATACATATCAACATAGAGTTTATATATAAGTTTTCCCCATAAACTATCATTTTGAATATCTTTTACTTTCACACTTTCAACAGAATCTATTTCATTAATAAATTCCATTTCACCCAGACCCATTTCTTCAGTTTGTTTGTGAATTCTTATTAGAGACTGGTCTATAATGGATTGCATAGATTTAAGAAGTTTATCTTTTTTAGGATTTACCTGTTCAGATAGATTTTTATTACTATTGTCTATTTTAAATTCAACCTTAGAGTTAGGTAATAGTTTATTAATCTCCATTTCCATATAGTACATGAGATTTTCATAAGCATAATTTGGTGTATAAGAGGCACTCACATTAAGTGTAGCAAAAACCATAAAGTCATAAGGTCCAAATTTTGGAAAAACCTCATCTACCACAATACTTTCTATAGAATCTATATCACCCCTTGTTTCCACGTCAATCCAGTCTTCTCTATTTACCGACACTAAAGCCTGGTTTAATAAAGTTTGTAGTGTCAATATAAGTTTCCTATCTCTATTGAACTGTTCAGATAATTGATTATTAGGATAAATTTGTGGTTCTTCATAATGTTCAACATACCTTGAATCCGAAGCATTATATTTTCTATTAGGGAACACATATACTCTATTATCGTTAGTACCGTATGCGATATATTGTAAGTTTTTATCCTTATACCTATTATTCATCCCATAGGTTACTACTTTCCAAGTTCTTCCTTCTTTATTTATTGAACTTGATGGTTTTATTTGGTAATTATCCCCATTAATAACCATATCGATTGACTCATATCTATCTTTTTTAGAACCTGGAGGAAATAACTGACTATCTCCACCTAATTCATTTGAAAGTATTTCCGATACCTTCCTTTCATTCTCATAACCATTATATATAGACTCCCATTGTCTTTCTACCAAGTTATTCATAAATTCAATATCATTTTTAAATACATCAGCCAACCAATATATAAAATCACCTTTACCTTCTCTTTTCCATTTTTCGTTAATTTCTTTTTGAACTTCTGTTTTTGTGTCAAAGAAATTTACTACTGACCAAGACTCGTCCGTTCCGGTTTTATCTCCGATTGTGTAAATACCTCTAATACCTGGTGAATACATATCATCTCCCTCTAACCAGTTATCTTCGAATGCTATTTTTAAAGCCTGTCGTATTTTATCTGAAGTCGCTAAATTATCAGATTCCCCAAACACATTAAGTCGTGGGTATTCTGTTTCTAATGCACCTAGTAGAACACTACCAAACCTTTGTTGTTGGTTATATCTAAACTCGTCTGCTCTTAATTTAAAATGTTCACCATTACCTGTTAATTCAACTATAAAATTATCTTCAGGTTTCCACATACCTTTTACAAGTTTTAGACCATTAAAATACACATACCATTTATAACCAGGTATATAGTTCCCATCCCTACCTTTTTTTCTGTAGGGTTTCATAGACTTAAACTCGAATCCTACAACAGAGTTGTCATCCAAGTCACCTATTTCTTCAGATAATATGTTTAATAGTTTAATCACCGATTGTATTTTTTATTAACTTCATCTTTTTGCAAGTGAAAAAGGTTGATTGTTATATAAATCGTCAGGGTTTATCTGAAGTCTATACCCACCTCTCGGTTTAGGTAAACCTACCACATGTAACATACCCAATAACTCTTGTAAAAAAACATTGTGGTGGAAGGTTTGAGTTAAGGTCTGTAAAGGTTTATTTGTCTTCTCTCTATAATAATCGTTAAATCTTAAGTGTTCGGGGAAAGGTCTATCAGTATGAACTCTAATAATCAACATATCAAGAGTATCTTCATAAAACACATGAACATCAAACACATACTCCTCATCCACAGTAGACATATCCATGAGTATTTTATTACCCATAGTATTAAACAACTTTGTTAAAGTTTCACTATCCTGGTCTTGTCGGTTCTTATTATAACGATTAAATTCGTAGTAGTTCAATGTAATATTATTTTTAAAATGATGTACGACTTATAATATCAATTATATCTTTATGTATGTCTTGCCCATATTCAGTAACAATAGTCAAATCATTATCACTTAATGATTTATCTTCTCCGGCGTGTCGTATTATATTTTTTATATTTTCTATATCGTATTCACCCATTCCGTCATATTCTTCATAAGAACCATTTTCCAAATGAATTGCAAACTCGGACAGTTCCTCTAACCAAAAATCCATTCCCATATCTTTATTTTCAGTTTCCTCATTTAAAATAAAGTGTTTCTTGTGTAGGTTTCTAATCCTATCCTTTTCTGATTCATTAATTTGTTGTATCATAATAATTGTTTTCTTTATCTATCTATTTTATTATTGCCCTAACAGTCTATTAAGATTTTGATTTCTTTCCTCCCTTTCTTCAGGAGTACCTCCACCTCCCATCACAGGGAAAGTAGGATTATTATCAACATAAATTAGACCTTTTTTCTTAAGAGCAGTTTTAATATCATCTCCATCCATCCATTCACCTTTTGCAATTGCATCAAAATCTACTGTAGATGGGTCAGCATAATGACCTGAAGAACCTCTTACATTAAAAATCCCCAACTTATCTAAACTTAATATTTTATTTATAGGTAAAGGATTATGAAACTTTACATCCATAAAAACAAGTCTTTCGAAATCTGGACCTAATATTTCTGGTGGTAATGATTCTATTTCACCACCTCTAACATACAGTGTCGATAATTTAGGAAATCTAGAAAGTTCCATTAAGTTCTCAGTTGTTAATACATTAAAATAATTATTCTCTATATCTACTCTTCTAGTTTCTTCAGGGGTACCATCACTAAAATCATAATGCCCGTTTTCGTCTGCAAGTGGGGCCAGAATAACAGGTGGTTTATGCATATACCTATCACCTTCTTTAGGGAGTCCTCTACTCCAGGAATATTGATTAGCATTACCAGCGTGTCCATACCCTTGTTCGTTTAAAATAAAATGTTCTCTATGAAGATTTCTAATCCTATCCTTTTCTGATTCGTTAATTTGTTGTATCATAGTATTATTGTTTATAGTATAAATAGTTCCATGTGTGAGATAATAACAACTAAGTTCTTCCCCATTCTCCCTTATCCCTCCACTAACGTTTCGGTCAGGGTCACTACGGTCATTTCACTCCCTCCGTTTAATGTGGACTCACTCATTTGTCATTATCGTTCTGGTGGGGGTAAAATTAATATTAGTATAAGTAT
>WLWG01002219.1_pt1 | contig 15242 bp, 22 predicted proteins | sample 6712871 | NCBI WGS metagenome assembly WLWG01 (sample SAMN12718693, study PRJNA515312) | sponge metagenome | isolation source: marine sponge | host: Mycale hentscheli | place: New Zealand: South Island, Marlborough, Capsize Point | collected 2003-05-01
CCACAAGCTGGGTAAGGATATCACTCTCGACGAAGGCAACATGCTTCGTAAAGTGTTGACCAAGAAGGGAACAGGAAAAGAGGCTAAAGTAAAAAATGCCCTAAGAGAAAAGTTTGTCAAGGGTGTAGTAGAGAGAGGCATGAAGAAGGGCACCGGAGAAAGAATGTGGGAAACATTCGAATACTTCTCTGGTTATGGCTTTAATAAGTCACACGCTGTATCTTACTGCATTATCTCTTATCAGTGTGCTTGGCTTCTCAACTATCATCGCTCCGAATGGATGGCTGCATTCTTGGATAAAGAACCAGAATCCAGAAAAGAGAAGGCAATCAATATTGCAAAGGCATCAGGATTTGATATCAAGGAGATTGATGTTAATTCCTCTGGTCGAGTATGGGAGATTTCAGAAGACGGACAGACTTTGATTCAACCCCTGTCTTCGATCAAGGGCCTTGGCGATGCGGCCATTGACCAGATCGAAGCGCATAGACCATTCAAGAAAATAGAAGACTTCTTGTTTAGCGAGGAGATTGTCTACTCCAAGTTGAATAAGAAAGCTTTAGATGTCTTGTGTCGAGCCGGAGCGATGAGTAGCTTGATGGATAATAGATTCACTGGAGGCAAGCACTTCTGGTCGGCAATCTGTGTAGACCGCCCTCGAAAGCCTAAAAACTTGGATGAGAATATTGAAATCTATAAGCCAGAGGGTGACTTCTCCGATGAAGAAAAGATTGGATATCTTGTAGAGCTTACAGGAGTATTTCCATTTAACCGTGTAATGAAACCTGAAGTGTATAACCAGCTTAATCAAATCTTTATTCCGCCAATCGCAAACTACGACCCGGAGCTTTCAGAATGTGTTTGGTTTATTCCTCGCAAGGTTGTTCCCAAAAAGACTAAGACAGGAAAGGATTATTGGATTCTGGAAGTCATTGACGACACAAACACTCTGACAAAGATTAGAGTATGGGGTGTTCAACCCTATGACAAGATTTTTGTGAACAAGCCATACATGGCAAAGCTAGAGCACAATGAGAAGTGGGGATTTTCTACTCGAAGTTTGAGAAGAAATTTTAAAGTTTTAGCTTGACATAGGCTCCATATGATGCTATATTAATAAAACAAACACGAGGTGTCTATGCAAAATCTAGGTTATGCTTGTATCAATATGGGTCTCTCTGAACAACCCAAGAGTCGGAGAGTTACCACCAACCGCACAATGATCAAGAAGACATTCAAGCAACGAGGCATATCATATGCCTCCGAGCTTGCTCTGCAAAACAGTCGTGATCTCCTCAAGATCATCAAGTGGAACTACAGTAATGATATCAATTTCTTTCGTATGTCTTCGGGTATCTTCCCTTGGGCATCAGAATACAACATATCAGATTTGCCAGACTACAACCAGATTGCTGGCACCTTGGCCGAAGCAGGTTCATTTGCCAAGCAAGTTGGCCAGCGTCTCACCACACACCCTGATCACTTCAACAAGTTGACGAGCCCACGAGAACATGTCATTCACAACACAGTGCGTGACTTAGAGATTCACGGCGAGATGATGGATCTCCTTGGTATGCCTCGCACTCCTTGGGCTAAGATCAACATTCATGTGGGTGCATCTTACGGTGACAAGCCTATGGCTCTCGACAACTTCTGCCGCAACTTCGAAAAGCTATCAGATGCCGTCAAGTCTAGGCTCACTGTAGAGAACGATGATAGAGAGTCTCTCTACTCGACAGAGGAGTTAGTCAACGAGATTCATTCTCGTATTGGTATACCAGTTGTTCACGACTTCCATCATCATCTTTTCACACATCGTGGTATGTCACAAGAGGAAGCACTAAGTCTTGCTTGTTCCACTTGGGGTGATGTGCCTCCGGTAGTTCACTACTCTGAATCACGAGCCAAAGAGTACAACGACCCCAAGATCAGACCACAAGCCCACTCTGATATGATACAGGATTATATCGAGACATACGGTCAAGATGTATATATTATGATCGAAGCCAAGCACAAAGAGTTGGCTCTTCTAGAGTATCGCAACAAGTTTCACAACACACAACAACTTCTCGCAGGATAAATAAATGTTAAGAGTAGACGTAATTATTGGTATGCAGCATGGTGATGAGGGTAAAGGCAAGGTTACTCACTACCTTTTAAGTAAGGGTCCTTATACTCACTGTGTTCGATATAATGGGGGATGCAATGCAGGCCACACCATCTATCACGAGGGGCAGAAATTCGTTACCCATCACATTCCAGCCGGTGTCTTCTTCGGAGTGAAAAGCATCATTGGTCCCGGATGTGTGGTAGATATTCACAAGTTCTTTGATGAGATTAAAATGCTCCGTGATGGCGGTGTGGATATCTTAGATAAGATTTTCATCGCTAAGAATGCCCATGTCATTCAGGCTAGACACCAGCAAGCTGATTCAGGAGAGACCAAACTAGGAACAACACGTACTGGTAATGGCCCTTGTTATTCAGACAAATATGCTAGAACAGGCTCTCGTGCTGAAGACTTTCCTTTGTTGGAGCCATACTTAATTGATATGTATGAGGAGTTCTATATGCGGAACCCTGATGCTGAAATCCTCTGTGAAGGAGCACAGGGAGCAGAATTGGATATTGATTGGGGAGACTACCCCTATGTAACCAGCAGTCACTGTACTTCTGCCGGAGCCTGCTTGAACGGGTTCCCTCCACAGTCTATTCGTAGTGTCATCGGTGTGGCCAAGGCATATGAGACATATGTGGGAACCAAAGAGTTCCAGCCAGAGCATCAGGTGTTCAATGCTCTTCAGGTCGCTGGTGATGAGTTTGGTGCCACCACTGGCCGTAAACGACAGTGCAACTGGATGAGTCTTCCCAATCTTGAAAAAGTGGTGAAGCTAAATGGGGTAACCAATCTAATCATCAACAAGATGGATGTTCTGGAAGAAGTGGGAACTTGGTCTGTATATGTCGATCATAAGAGAGCAAACCTCTTTACTTTCCAGAACAAGGAGCAGTTCTGTGATTACATCAAAGACTATTTTCCCAATGTAGCCGTAATCTTTTCTGGATCTCCAGAGAGGGTATAGTGCCGAAGAAGAAGATATCTTTTCTTGATCTACACGGAGTCCATCACGATGATGCCGACTTCGTGATAGAAAAGTTTATCACAGATAACTTTCAGAAGATGCCCATCAAAATAATAACTGGGTATTCTGATTTCTTTGTCGAAAAGGTAAGACATTATGCCAATAAATACGAACTGGGTTGCTATCCAGAGACACCAGACAACGAAGGGTGTTGGGTATTTTTCTTGGATGATTGGAAGAAATGCCTTGACAGCAAAAAGAAATAGTGCTATAATAATATTATAATCAAAACACAGGAGTAATCATGTCATATGGTGAAAAAAGTAGAGCAGAAGGGTACGAGTACGAAGACTTAGTTGTGGAAAGAGCCAATCAGCTTTACGAAAACAGTGCAGTAAAAACTGGAGATGATTTTCATGAAAGAGCACATGAATCAAAGACGAAAACCAAATCAAAAACAGATCTTGTGTTTCGTGAAAAAAACGTCAGCCTTAAGAATCCCGGTGAAAACTCGTCTTCTATTCAAGTGTTCAATACAACACAAAATGTCTTCACAGAAACACTTAATCTAAAAGGGACTGATATTGAAGTTGCTCTTAGGTTATTGTACGGCACTCCTTATAAAGAAGAGTTTGAAAGATTGCTAGTTGAGTGTGGAATTGAAAAAGAGGATTTACACTGGGAAGATGAGACACGCAGACAAAGATTGTTGTTTTCTAGCTTGCCTCAACAGAAGCAATCTACTTTGTTATCGTTCTTTGAGAATAACAAGAGATGCTTAGTAGAAGCTACCTTCAAGAAAGGCTGGGCTAAAGATTCTAAAGCACATGCAGATTTTATGTTATGGTCAGAGTCTTCTATGGCGGGTAAAACCAGCTTAGATCATATGTGTTTGTTTGATATGAAAGAGGTAATAAATAAGATTTGTGAGTATGATTGGTTCGTTCGCCCATCGGCAGTATTAGTACTTGGGCCTTTGACACTACAGATGAAAGGTTCTGGAAATAAAAAAACTTGGAGTTATCACGATCTTCAGTTTAATACTTCTCTAAATGCTTTAAAAAAGCATGGAATACCACACATCAGTGGCAGCAGTAAATATATTTTTGATTATTTGGCGGCAGCATGAAAGCATTATCTTTATTTTCAAATGTGGGAATAGGAGAGACCTATTTCCCAGAAGTTGGCATCGAAGTTGTGGTCGCCAACGAGCTTGAGAAAGACAGGGCTGAATTCTATCAAGAGCTTTACCCAGAGTCTAAAATGATTCACGGCTCCATTGTGGATTCAGAAGTCTACGAAACTGTCATTAGGGAAGCCAAGGAGCAAAGTGTTGAGTTGATCTTTGCAACTCCTCCGTGTCAGGGAATGAGCATCGCAAATGCAAAGCGAGCAGAGAAGAATGATCCAAGAAACTCTTTGATCAAAAGGGTTGTTTCAGCTATACTGGAATTGAATCCTCGATATGTTCTGATTGAGAATGTTGCTGGTATGGCCAGCGAAAAGACATTTATCTTAGATGACTCAGGTAATGAGGTAAATATTCTTCCGTATATCGAAACCGAGTTGGGAGATAGATACGAGATAAAGTATGAGGTTCTTAATGCTGCCGACTATGGGACACCACACTACAGAAAAAGGTTGATTACTCTTCTATCCAGAAAAGACTGCGAGGTATGGGAGCATCCTGCTCCCGATGAAGACCACATAACTGTGAGAGATGTTATTGGGGATTATCCATCCCTAGAGTCTGGGCAGGCTTCTGACATCAAGTGGCACTCTATGGAGCACAAAATTCACAATGATAATCATATTGAGTGGATTTCAAATACTCCAACTGGAAAATCTGCTTTTGATAACGAAATTCATTATCCTAAGACCATCGACAAAGAAACGGGATTGCTGAGAAGAATCAAGGGATTCAAGACGACATACAAACGTATTGACTGGGACAGGCCAGCACCTACTGTAACAATGATGAATGGTAGCATCAACAGCCAAAACAATTGTCATCCCGGAACGGAGAAAGAGGACGGAACATATTCAGATGCAAGAGTCTTGACTATCAAAGAGTTGTTGGCCGTGGTTGGCTTACCACTTGATTGGGTTGATCACCTTGAGCATACACAGAGAAGGGAAAACTTCTTGAGAAAAGTAATCGGAGAATGTTTCCCGCCTAGAATGTCCTTAAACATAGTAAAAGCAATTCCTTCACAAAAATACCTTGACATCGAACAATAAACCTGTTATATTATATAAACAAACCAACAATAGGAAAGAAAATGAATAATGATTATGCAATCTTTACAGACAACGTGGTGGAAATCCACCAAGAGGATTCTCAAATGAGTGAAAAGCAAGAAAGAATGTTAGAATATATTCGCCAATTGTCTGATATTGAAGCACAAATGGAGCCATTAAAAGAGGACAAGCGACAACTGAAGGCAGATTTTAAAGAAGCTGGATGGTTAACTGGTGATGAGATCTCTATGACCGTCAAGGTTTATCGCATGATTAAGTCTGATTCTTTTGACATTGAAGAATTCACACAAGTTTATGAATCACTAGCTACATCCGTGGGGAAGAACCAATGATTTTAGAATATTACTGTACACGAGAAGATGCCACCCGACCAACACGAGCTAATCCATCAGATGCAGGTCTTGATGTCCACTTCAATCCGGCTGATTCAGATTTGTCGGGAGTATACCTAGAGCCGGGTGAAAGCAAGTTGTTTTCCACTGGGCTCAAGTTTGGTGTCCCTCATGGTTATATGCTTGAAGTAAAGAACCGTAGTGGAAATGCTTCCAAGCGAAGCCTTTTGGTTGGAGCCTGTGTAATTGATTCCGGATACGATGGAGAAGTATTCGTAAACCTTCACAATGTAGGTACACGACAGCAGTTCATTGAACGTGGAATGAAGATTGCTCAGATTGTAATGGTGCCCGTAGTTCATTTCCGAGCACTTGAAACCAACAAGGATAATCTTTATGATTGGCATCCTATTACTATTAGCGACCGAGGCGACGGTGCTCTTGGGTCTACAGATAAGAAGACGAACGGAGTCAGCTTTATGACAACCCAAGACATCGACCCTTTTAACTTGCCCGATGCTTGGGAACTTGGAGATCCTGCATGATTTATAGACCTGCACTATCGTACAATGATGTTTTGCTGGTTCCGAAGTATTCAGACATTGTATCCAGAAAAGAAGTGAGTATCCGCTCGGATCTTGATCAATGGAGAAGTCTGGATTTACCAATCATATCTTCCCCTATGGATACAGTCACGGAAAGCTCTATGGCCAATGCTATGGCAAAAGCTGGCGGCTTGGGAATCGTTCATCGATATAATTCTATAGAGATGCAGGTCCAAAAAATATATGAGGTGAAAGATACAGACCGCAAAGCTGCCGCCATTGGCATTACTGGAGATTATCTAGAGAGGGCACAAGCTCTCTATGATGTTGGTGTCAGGATTCTGTGTCTTGATGTGGCCCATGGTCATCATATATTGATGAAAAAAGCAATTCAAAGCTTGAGGGCACTGTATCCGGATATTCATATAATGGCCGGGAATGTGGCTACGAAGTCAGGGTTTGAAGATCTCGCTAACTGGGGTGCCGACTCTATCCGATGTAACATCGGAGGAGGGTCTATCTGTTCCACTCGGGTACAGACAGGCCACGGAGTACCGGGCCTTCAGACTATTTTCGATTGTTTCTCTGCGAATGTTGCGAGAGACGTAAAGATAATTGCTGATGGTGGAATCCGAAATAGTGGAGATGTCGTAAAAGCCTTGGCTGCTGGAGCAGATTTTGTTATGGTCGGGTCTCTATTAGCGGGAACAATCGAGTCGCCGGGAGAAGTAATTTATTCTTCAGATGGAAGCTCCCGAAAGATCTATCGAGGTATGGCCAGCAAAGAAGCCCAGCACAACTGGAGAGGAAAGCATAGCTCCAATGAGGGTATCTCAACTACAGTACCAGCTAAAGGTTCAGTTAGAAGTGTGTTAGAGGATTTAGAAAATGGAATCAGAAGCGGATTGTCTTATTCTGGTGCTCGGACTATAACAGAGTTGCAGGTTAATGCAGAGTTTATTGTTCAAACTGCCTCTGGTCAAACCGAAAGCGGAACACACATTCTCGATAGGAGATAATAGAGTGGAAGAATACGGAAAGAATGAGAAGCGAATTTCTTTTATGGACAACGATAAAAGAAATGCGGAAATGATTGTGCGCTTGAAACATGATGGGCTTACAAAGACAAGATTCTTCCGAGCTATTCTTACAGGATATCTAGAGAGAGATTCGGCAATTGTTGACTTCATCGAAAGAGTAAAAGAAGAAAATAATTTGCAGAGCAAAAACAAGACAAGAAAGGTTAAACAGCTAGAAGAAAAGGGTAAACAAAACAAAACTAAGTTTGGATTAGACGAAGGCGAGATCGAAAATATTTTCGATATGTTAGAAAAAGAACACCCAGATTTATAAACTTGGGTTTTTTAAAAAATAGCAAACTATTTATAATGATATTATACCAATTTTGCTTTAGGTATTAGGAGAAATTAAGATGAGCAAAAAAACAGTTTTAAATGAAGTACGACGTTTCATGAAGTTAGCTAACTTAGATGCTAACCTTTCAAGCAACTTCGTCAATAAATTAGATGAAATGGATCATGCATATATGCGTGACGAAGAAGCTATGCAAGAAGAAGAAGAGATGGAAGTCGAAGACGAAATCGAAGACGAAATCGAAGTCGAAGAAGAGCCTATGATGGGTGACGAAGAGATGGACATGGATGTTGAGATGGACATGGACGTGGAAGTTGAAGAAGAAGCAGTTTTAACTGATGATGAAGCAGCTATTCTTATTGCTCTAGGTCAAAAGCTCGCCGCCGCACAAGAAATGGGTGCAGAAGAAGAGGTGGAAGATGCAATGGATGACCTCGAAGATGCTGATGAACTAGAAGACGAAGCTGAAGAGTTGGAAGACGATGCAGCAGATGATCTTGCAGATGCAGCAGAAGACATCGCAGATGAGACTCTTGAAGAAATTCTTGACGGAATCTTGGGAGAAGAAACTATTGAGGAAGAAGAAGAGCTGGAAGAACGCGGAGATAAGAAAGGCGACCAGTCTAAAACTCATCTTGACTACATGAAGAACGAAGAGCTTGTTCAGGAAGTCCTTAAGAGAGTTCGCACTCGCTTGGCAGCAATGTCGAAAAAATAATAAGATTTATTTCTCCATTATTAATAAACGAACCGCAAATGAATTCATTTGTTTGCGGTTTTGTTGCATCTAAAGGATAGTACGATGTTAGCTTCTGTTTTGTTTGGAATATTCGCAGGTTTCTTTTTGAGAGGTGTATACAATAAGTATATGCTCTCAAAGACAGAGCTAATATTATTCAAAGAAATAGAGCTTTATTGCTTACAGCTTCTGATAATGACACATGAAGACTTTGCATACCTCAAAGAAAAGAAATCCATGATGATGCATAAGATGGGTGTCGATGAGAACGAAGTAAAGATTGTGAGAAACGTTGACGATGCCAACATTGCAAAGTGGCAACATACAGCAATTAACAAATTCTTATTGGCCATTCCTCCACGCTTTAAAAAATACGTTGAATATCGAGATTGGAGAGGAGCAATGATTTATTTACATAAATTCATAAAAAAAGCTTGACAGTTTTTTTAAAAAAGAGTATAATTAAAAAAGAAAGGAGATTCTTTTATGAAAGGTGTAGCTTGGAAAAATACTAGGTTAGAAAACGATGATTTTCTTTATGTACTTCAGGTAGATGAGATCAAAGGAGTTCGACAGCAGAATAGATTATTGAAAGAAGTTAACGGATGGGTATGTACAGGAAACGCATATGACCCAAAGAGCAAGACCGAAAGTTTGATTTTCAAGAGAATTTTTCAAACCGAATCTGATTGGAAATCTTGGGCTCGTAAGTTTCCGTATGCACTGGAAGAGATAACGGAAAAGACAGGAAGACCAAAGCCGTACAAGCTGGGCCTAGATTACCAGCAAAAAACACGAGGGAGAAAAGTCAATGAGTGTTAACGAAGAACCAAAAGAAGAAAGTGAAGAAGCTGCGGAAGAACAAGCTCCGAGCCCCTCACTCCCTCCAGAGACGAGAGCAGTGGGAGTATTTCAGGATATCACTGAAACGAAATCGGAAGAAATAGTCTATGCCCTAAAGATATATTCTGGTGAGTCTGATTCCCCTGTTGAGTTTTATGTCAACTCCGCTGGTGGAGTTGCTTCTGATATGTTTGCCATTTATGATTATATGAGGCAGACACGAGAGGAGATGGAGATCCACACTCATGGATTAGGAAAGGTAATGTCAGCGGCAGTACTCCTATTAGCAGCCGGAACCAAGGGCAAGAGGAAGATTGGAAAGTATTGCAGGGTAATGATTCATTCTGTTATCGGAGGCTCATCAGGAGCCTTGCACGACTTAAAAAATGAAATGAAAGAGATCCAAATGATACAAGATATGTATATCGATGCTCTTGCAAGCGAGACAAAGCTGACAAAGAAGAAATTGAAGGATATGTTTGCAAAGAATGTAAATGTTTATCTTTCAGCAGAGGAAGCGGTGAAACACGGCATCGCAGATATTATTGTATAAAGGAAACCACAACTATGTCTATTATTAAAGGATTGCACGCCAAGATGATTGCCGAGAATATAAAATCGGTAATGAAGAAAAAAGGATATGTGTTCTTTGAGGGCGGCATTTTCAATGTTAACATCATTGGCATCAGGTCTAAAGAGGAGAAATCCAACAAGTTTGATGATACAATGCTTCTTATCTATAAAAATAAGAAGAAAGAATGGGAAGTTCAATCTGCTGTTATCACCACGGATCCCGGCGAAAAATATTTGGTTCATCCGATGAATAAAAAGGGAACTGCAATCTTGGTTCCTAATCAGTACAGGGGTGTATATAGGGTGGATACTCATGCTAGGCACAATTCGAAGTTTGCTCACGAAGCACTGTGTCAGCGTGGGAATGTCTTGAAAGTCTGGCGTGATGGAAATAAAGACAAGATTCTTGACCATGACCCAGAGACAATAGATGAAGGCTGGTTCGGAATAAATATACACAGGTCAAAGATTGGCGAAGCATCATATGTTGGTTCTTACTCCGCCGGATGCCAAGTTTTTAAAAATGGCACAGATTTCAAATTGTTTATGTCGGCTGTCAAGAAATCTGCTGAGTTATATGGAAACAGTTTCAGTTATACTCTGCTAGAAGAAAAAGATTTTGAGGACTAATTAGTATTATGAAAGAATTAGATGAATTAATTGAAAGCACATTTGATATTAAAGAAAAAAAGCAGTTTAAGCTCAATGACCTTGTGAATTTGGTTGAAGAATTGATGGAGAAGCAGTCCGGACACCCCAAGACAGGTGAAATCTCCGAAGAAAATTTAAATTTGCCATTTAAAGTAAGTGACTCTTCTAGTGGGGCCACATTAGAAATACCTGTTCCCAAATTTCAAATTTCAATGAATTGGGGATCCCCAGAACATGCAAATGCTGAAGTCATAGAGATGCTCGCTGATAGTATTCCGGGATCCGGTGTATCTCAAAAACTAAAATCACTAGATGATTTTATTACAGACTGTAAAGGAAGGTGCATAAGTGAAAAATCAGTACCAGAAATATTGTCAAGTTTGGTGTTTTTGGAAACATTTGCCTCCATTATATCCGATTTTGAAAGTGCCGCAGGCGGATATCTTTTTGAAGGATTTTTAGCATCTCTTTTAGGTGGTAAAAGAAGAGGCGGCACATCTGAAATAGCAGATCTGGAAGATGCTAGTGGAAAGCCTTTAAGTTTGAAATTACTTTTTAGTAATTCCACAAAGGGTGTTGTTGGTTCTGTAAAGAATTTAGATAAAAGCGGCGGCATGATGACCTATATTATTGGAGTCAAAGAAAGAAGCGGTGGAAGTGTTGATAGAATTAGATTTTATATGGGAGACATTTTTACAGGCAACGGCGAGGACGGAGATATTTGGACTGAGAATTATCCCAAGTCAACTAAATACACCGATGATTATAGTAGGTTTGAAATACCTGTTTCAGATATAAGAAGTGGTTTTTCTTTAATTGCAGACCTTGCTTTTGGTTCAAAAAAAGATTTAGCAAAAATAGCACAAAATTATGCGGATTCATTAGGGGAAAATTTGATAAATGTTTATACTCAAATTTCCAATCTTTCTAATAATGTTAATAAATATTTTCTAACTAATGAACCCAAATGGGCTTTGCAATCTAAAAGCAGTGCCAATGAATTGAAAAAAGAAACGGACAATTTTTAAAGATAAAAAAACACAATTAACCCTTGACTTCCTAACCAAATGTGGTTATAATATATAATAGTTAAACTTTAAGAGGTGTGATTTGACTAAGCATTATGGATCTGGTTCCGATATGAACCAAAAGATTTTGTCTGGAGTAAACATTCTTGCAGACAATGTGGCTTCTACTTTGGGGCCACGAGGACGAAATGTTATTCTCCAAGAGAAAGGCAAGCGTCCCATTATTACGAAAGACGGCGTAACCGTTGCAAACTTTGTGGATCTCGAAGATCCCATTGAGAACGCAGCCGTACAAATTATCAAGCAGGCAGCAGCACAAACAAATCAAGATGCTGGTGATGGAACCACAACATCCACAGTTTTATCCCGAGCGATTCTTACACGAGCACAGAAGTATATCTCTTCCGGTATCCCTCCAGTAGAGGTCCAGAGAGGCATTGACAAGGCCGTAGATGCCATTGTAAATACTTTGGAGGGTATTGCTCGCCCTATTAAATCCGAAGAGGATATCGCCCATGTAGCGAGCATTTCTGCGAATAACGATAATACTATTGGAAACCTTATCGCAAAGGCTGTATCCGCTGCCGGTAAAGACGGTGCAATTACGGTCGAGGAAGCAAAGTCTCACAAGACATCTCTTGACTTAGTTGAGGGTTTCCGTATGGACTCTGGCTATGCTGCAAGTGCATTTATCACTGATGAGAGACGGCGAGCAGCGACTTACGATGACCCTCTTATCTTGGTTACAGATGAAAAGATTGAGCATGTTCAAGACATTATGAAGATTCTTGAATTGGCTGCACGAGAAGCCCGTCCTCTTATTTTTGTATCCACAGAGATTGAAGGCCAAGCATTGGCAGCTATGATTATGAACGCAATCAAGGGCACTCTAAAAGTTGCTGCAATCAAAGCACCTCGATACGGAGAGGAAAGACAAAACATCCTCAAAGACTTAGCAGTATCTATCGGAGCAAACTTTATCAGTCGCTCTGAAGGCCGCCGACTACAAGAGGTCAAACTGGTTGACTTTGGCAATGCAAGTCGTATCGATATCACGAGAACACAGACTACTATCATCGGTGGTCGAGGCGATCAAGATCTAATCGATCGCAAGATCCGTGACCTGAAGGACGATTTGTTGAGTGAAAATAATCTTAACGAATGTGAAAAGATTCAAGACCGCATTGCTCGACTAGCCAGTGGCATTGCAATCATCCGTGTTGGTGGTCTAACTGAGATTGAGATGACTGAAAAGAAGCATCGAATTGAAGATGCTCTAGAGGCAGTACGAGCAGCACAGATGGAAGGTATCGTCCCCGGCGGAGGTGTAGCATTATTGCGAGCTACTAACGATTTGGAAGTGGAGGTGGACAACGAGGACCAGAATGCTGGAGTCCAGATTGTTTTATCGGCAGTCGAAGAGCCACTGCGCCAGATGGCTATCAATGCGGGAGAATCTCCAGACATCATATCCAAGCTGGTTCGTGAGAGTTCAAGGAATGGAAACTATGGATACAACTTCGTAACTGGTGAAATCTGTGACATGATGGAGACAGGTGTCATTGATCCCGTAAGGGTAACCAAAACCTCCTTATTAAATGCCGCATCCGTTGCAGGTACTTTAATTACGACAAACTGTGCTATTATCCAAAAATAGCACTATTTATGTCACAAGGAGGGCATTGCTGTGTCCGATAATGAAGTAAAAATTGATATAGTCGAGCTAGGCGGCAAAATTGACCGCATGGCCGACAACATTGAGGTTGTCAAAGAAAGATGTGAAGAGATGGCAACTTCGTTAAATTCTCTGAAGAAGGCAGTGTACGACCCGGATCAAGGGTTATATGCAAGATTGAGAGAACTAGAACAATGGAAAGAGAATACATCCAGAGTCATTTGGGTAATTACTACAAGTGTGATAGGGTTGTCTACAGCAACAGTCTGGCACACCTTTTTTAAATAAATCCTTGACACAGCCCTCTTCCTATGTTAAAATATATAATGTAATGTGAGGTTTAGATTGAAAGTAAATATTTCTTATGCCGTTGAGCTACAAGATGTTCCTGTTGAGGTCGGTAAGCTAGTGGCAAAAGTGGGATATGATATAGCTTTGCTCCTGAATGATATCGAAGATATAGCGACATCAAATCCTACAGAGGCTATTGATTCCATTGCTGCAATTAGGCGAGGGTTGAAAGACTTGGATCTTAGGCTGGATGACTGCACAAACATATTGACAGGATATGTTGATTTGCAGAATAAGGTGTCTGCTGGCACCCTAGAAGGCGAAAATGAGGTAGAAGATGAGCCACCAGTTTAGTCAGGGCGATTTCGTTTATCTTCCTTCCGACACTTTTATTTATCAGTTCGGCGAAGATACTTGCGACTGGTTTGTGAGCCAGAGAAAAACTGACAAGCCAATGTACCTAATGTTTCTAAAAGAAAATGTAAGTAACTCGGCTTATGGTGATATCTTTTTTGAAGGCTCCGTTTGGAGTGTAAGTTTGGAAGATGTTTATGATTATGAAGGAGGAACACAGTGAGTAATAGTAATATAAAATTAATGGAAATATATAATGGTAGCCAAGGTGTGGCTAGAGCCTATTCGTTGAGAGAGATTTATATCAATCCTCAACATGTAATCTGCCTGCGAGCCGAAGCAGCTTTAGAAACAATGTTACAGGAAGGGCGACTTGTAGACGGCCTCGATAAGAGACAAAAGTTCACCAGAGTTTCCGTTAGCAATAACTCCTATGAGGAGGACATCGTGGTTATCGGAAGTATCGATGAAGTCTATAAGAAGTTGAACACAGAAGCACGTAATTTATTGCGAGGTTAAAATGGAAATTGAATGTAGTTTAAAAGAATTCGGACCCTATGAACCATCATTTACATATGAGGGGGAGAGAAAAAAGCTAGGCCGCTACGAAGGCGGGATGATGCCTAATAAAGATTTCGGAGATAAGAAGTGGTCCATCGCCGCTCGTATTATTATGCCCAAGACTGCGAAGGACTTCAAAGAAGACGGGTTGACAGAAGAGCAGATTGTTGAAGCCTGTGTAAAATTCTTGAATAAGAAACCATACAGGAAGCGCAAGTTGCCATATGGAGCTTTAGCCTGTCGGCATTTTGTTTTCCACGGTAAAGAAATAAGTGTATCGTTAATGACCGATGATAGGAATAATAAGAACTTCTGGGGTAGAGGCTCCATAAAGACGGGACAACCAGCAAAACGTGGCAGGCCACGGAAGAACAAATGATTTTTAGCGAAACGATTGAAGATTGTATGTCGTCGATTGAGTCTTTCTTATCTGATATCTACGATGTAGTGGTGGATTATGACCCTCTTGGTATGGATGAATACTGGATTGATGACAGGGTGGTAACAATAAACGATACCAAGAATCTCCAGCATCAATTATTTGTTTTGCTTCACGAGGCCGGTCATGTTATCTTGAGAAATCGAGATGATTTTGATAAAATGTTCCCCGGATCCAAAACAAGCAAGATTGAAATATTAAAGGAAGAGGTTCACGCTTGGGAAGAAGCGAGAAAGTTAGCTGCTAAGTTGCAGATACCGCTGGGTAAAGAGTGGGAGATACATGTTAGGCAAGCAATTATGAAATATGTTCATTGGGTGAGGGTTTAAATGGAATTAATTAAGAAGCCTTGGGGTCATGAGAAGATCTGGGCACAAACGAAAGATTATGTAGGAAAGATTTTGTTTATCAAAGCTGGACATAGGTTGTCTAAGCAGTATCACGAGGTCAAAGAGGAAACTATTCTTGTTGTGAAAGGAACTTTGTGTGTGT
>WLWG01002221.1_pt1 | contig 15234 bp, 33 predicted proteins | sample 6712871 | NCBI WGS metagenome assembly WLWG01 (sample SAMN12718693, study PRJNA515312) | sponge metagenome | isolation source: marine sponge | host: Mycale hentscheli | place: New Zealand: South Island, Marlborough, Capsize Point | collected 2003-05-01
CGGAAGATAAAGTTATTGTCAAGAGACAATCAAAATGTAAAAAACCTTTAGAACTCGAATACTCTACTGCTTGTGATCTTAAGTCAACTGCCTATATGCTTAAACAGCGGCTAAAGGTTCTTGAAGATCGAGTTATGGCTCCATTTTTACGTGATTCATCTATCAATCGAGTAACAGGTAGAGACTTGGACTTGACATGTGATAAATTACGTAAAGAGATTTCAGATAAGACTAATGGAATATGTCTTTATACAGGCGCAGAGCATGGAGATTTGTTACAATCTAAGAAGACGTTTGTTCTTGATCACATTAAACCCGTTTCACTTGGTGGTGGTGATAATAAATCAAATCTAATCCTAGTATGTGCAGTTGAAAATAAACGTAAGGGAAGTAAAATGATCGGAGATGGACCTAAAGAGTATAATCCTCCTACTGAATGGCGTCCGGAGCATGGATGGACTTTATGTTAAGAGACTAATATCAGTTGCACTCGTAAGGAACTCAGCCATAATAAGAGTATGAAGAAAGACAACACAACGAACTTCGGAAGAGAATACTTCCTTGAATCTCTACCAGTAGAATGGGATGAGAAATTAGACGGGCCTCGTGAAGAGCCTAAAGGTCAGAAGAAGAAAGGTGATGTGGTTGTAAGCTCAAGTGAGCTACAGCTGCTTAAGAACCTCGGACTTATAAAATGACAATACTCGAGACATTCGGTTATGTATGTGGATTCCTCTATGCGGGTATCTTCTGCTTCAGCTATGTACCTCAATTCATTAAGACAATAAAGACAAAGAAGGTAGATGATCTATCTTTAAACATGTTTGTATTGTCTGTTATTGCTTATAGCTGCTTATTCAGTTATCAATTCTACATTGGCTTCAAGCTTGCACTCATTCTTAATTGTGCTCTTGGAGGCTCTTTCTCAGTATACTTTGTGTATGCTATTCTCAAATACAGAACTAAAAAATAAACCATGGGACTATTAACACTAACATTTGTTGTACTATCAGCTGCCGTAATGGGCATACTACTCATCAAACTTATTAACGATAACTAAATGACAGACGACGAACAAGATGACCTCATTAAGATGGTCAATGAGACACTCTCAGACATCGAAGAGGTGTTGAAATATGTTAACAACAACCGCTACAAGAAAGAATGTAAGCCAGTTAACATTCAAGATTGTGAGTATAAGCTTAAGTTTCAGAAAGCAGCCATTAAGGAAGTAACCGAAAGCCTTCTATTCTTATCATGAACACAATTGGAGTACTATTCACAATAGCTGTCTTCGCAACTGTGCATACTTGCATTATGATAATGTGTAGGAAGACTGTTAAGCCAGAACCCAAACCAACAATACCAAGAAGTAAATGGATCTAAAGCTCATCTTACCCTTCTTACTATCTACTCAGATATTAGCTCAGCAATGCATTGAAGTGCAGATGCTTAAGCCTAACGTAGAAGCAAAAGCTCTTAAGATAGGAGCTACTGATGATCCAGAAGAAGAGTACTTTGAGAGGTTTGGTGAGCATGGATGGTCAGCTGGTAATACTAAAGGAGGTGAGCGTATTGGTACATGGTGGCATTGGCAAGATGAGGACAATTGGAAGAAGGTCACCTACGAGAATGGAGTAGCTATATTCTGGCAAAGGCTCGTAGCTGGTCGTAGATTATTTGAGATTAAATTCAAGCAGGACATCATGGCGCTTGATTGGGGTAAAGAGGTTCTCATTGTATATGAGCTACAATGGAATGCAGATAAGACACTTGATTGGAAGCAGGTGGCTACTCTCAACAAGTATGTTCTTAATGAGAATGCTCACTTCTTAATGGAGGATGGTACACCTAATCCACGACGATCATACTTCGGTACTGAGTACAATCATGGTGATGAGTTTGAAGAATCAATAATGGGAGTACCAACAAAAGAATAAAATGAAAACAATACTAAAAGTAACAGCAGCAGCATCGCTCTTAACAGCATGCTCACAAACAGAAGTATCAAGTGAACCTGATATCCCTCTATGGGCAAAATCACCTTTTGATACTCTTAGCCCAGAAGAGAAGCGAGCATGGAAGGAGAATACTCATGAGAGGCTTGCAGCGAACGAGGCATTTATGGTCGAGGAGGCAGCAAGGCAGAAAGTTAAACTACAGGAGCATATTGAAAATTTGAAAGATGGTTTTAATGTACTATACTTTAACCATAAAGGCATTAATGAGTTTATGGAGAAGACGGTTCCAAATGACTATCCTGGTGAGGGTATGAAATACTATAAAAGTTTAGTTATCAGAAAGAAAAATAAAGAGCAGTATGGTGCTACACTAGAAGCCACGCTCACTATATCAGATAATGATATTGATGAGCTATGTTATAAAGCAAGTCTTTGGAACGGTGAAGGTGAGGAAACACATTTACATACTTGGGACTTGCTACAGACAAGGATTGCACATACCAGAGAGTTGATGCACTATATGATGGAGCTTGCTGGTGACGTAGAAGGTGAGCATTTACCATCGAGGTTTAACTACGAGGTTATTGTAAGATCGGAATCTAAAATCCACGATGATGGTGTATGGGAGTTAGGTCGTCGAATCAAGCGATGCTCACAGTTTGGATTGTTTCATTTACCTCACTTAAAAGGTCCTAACTTTGAAGCATACCATCATGATGTTAACAAGAGAAGAGTTGATCCATATCACAAAGGATAAGGAACTCTGATATAATTAGGTATGAAAGAAATTAAAAAAGAATTGTATGATGAGATGAGATATGATGTTAGTAATGGATTTAGTAGGAAGGAATTGAAGGATTATTATGGAGAAGAGAATGTGAAGTTGTATTTGGATTATGGAAAGAAGAAGGATTTGGTTGAAGGTGAGTTAGAAGGGTAATTTTAAAAGGAACTCCGATATAATTAGGTATGAAAGAAAGAAAACCTTACACCCGCATCATTAAGAGCTCTACTGGAAGCTACTATCGCAATGCATCAGTTACTCTAGATGAGAAAGGTGATGAAGAGTATGGTAAATTCCGCTCAGTAGTATCATTTGAACGCTTTACTGGAGCTGAATGGGTTGACTTCACTGAGATTGATAACTTCTACTCTCGAGAGATTGCCATTGAGCGTTGTAAGGCAGCAGTAAAACAACTTAGCGTATAAGAATATGAGTAACCGTAAACACAAATCAGATATCCCGGAGCAGGTCCTCGACTATTGTATCGATGAGAAGCTCACAGTAGCAGAAGGTCTTGTAGCCTTCTTAGAAGATAAGTTCGCCACAGTTGATAGCACTCTAAGAGAGCTTAAGCATGAGGTATCAGGAGCAATCTTTACTGCACAAGCAGGACCAGACATCGATAAGATTGAAAAGCAAGACATGGATGATATTGAATCATTCCTTAAGTACCTTGACCAGCAAATGCCAGAAGATCCAACAGACAAATAAAATGATTAAGAAACTAATTGATAAACTCCGTAGTAGTAAGCCAGCACCTAAGTATGCTCAATGCTTACATCATCGCACTTGGCTTAGTCGTCAAGTACAAGAAGAGATCTTGAAGCGTGACCATAAGGGTACAGCTAAGAGCATCGGCAAAGATGATCAATGGTATACGAGGTACTTATAAGTTGATATCTCGTTAGCTTATACTAAAATACCATAGATGAATAGTATGGACAAGAAGAGTAAGAACTTAGAGTTTGCTTATGATAAAGCAAGAGAGCTCTTTGTGATTAAGCTGCGAGAAAATAACGAGATTGTTGTTACATTTAGGACATCAAGTGATCACAAGAGTGGTTGGTGCATTAAGAGTGATGATGATCTTAAACTTTGGAAGCAATGTACTCGTGAGTATTTTCAAGAGCTTCAAGACCTTACTAACTATGGCTTAAGAGTCTTAGAAGCGTGGAGTACCCATGAAAGTAAAGCTGTATAAAGCGGTTCGAAGACATAAGCTTGAGCTTGTCTGGACTATAGAGATTGATCCCTCTCTTAAAGATAGAGGTCATAAATGGTTCACAACTGCTCTCAATAAAACAATCTGGGATATTGATCAAGATCAATTAGAAATAAGAAACCAATTTCCTCTGAGTGGAGTTGATCAAGGAGATCTTCTCTGCGTTGGAGGTAGTCAATGTTATATAATATGAAAAAGAAAAGTAAATTTCTCGTTGTGTGGAGCTATAAGGGCAGAGATGCTCGCATTGTAGTTGAAGCTGATACTCGTGCTGATGCAGAGAATGTTGTATATGAAAAGAATCAACACCTCTTCGATCACGATGCCATTCACGGAACAGAGAACTGTAAGATTAAGTCAATTCGTAAGCAGTTATAGTTGATAAAGAGGTAAGGTATACTATAATAGATGTATATGAAATTTGACCTACACCTTAACGTTGGTAAGGTTTATAGAACGCAAAAGCCTGGTAGTGTAGAGATGTTCTACTCAGGTAAAGAGATTGCTGACTATTGTAATTATTATGGTATTACTCACGGAGTATGCATTTATGATGATTACAAAAACCTTAAAGAACTAATCGATAATACTGATGCCAAGATCTATGGCGTGCAATGGATTGTTGATAAAGATCAAGAGCTTGATGCTGGTAAAGAAGGCTGGTATGGCATTAAGCTTCATAGCCATAGAGGCTATAGAGATGCTACTAAGTATGATTGGAAAGAGCCTACTAAGAAGAGAGGTCCTCTATCTGTTGAGGATAAGATGAATGGTATTAGTCCTAACTCTTATGGGTTGAACTATGGTGATAAGTATGTCAAGGAGATACTTGCTGACCTACCTGATGGCTCTCTTGTCTATATGCATTCACAAGGATGGCCAGCTATTGACAATAGAGCAAGACCTGAGCATTTGTTTATGCTTGCTACTGACTTCTTTAACTTGAAGTTCATTATGGGTCATGCTGGTGGTTATGGTGCTATGCTTGCTGCTCTACCTGGACCTCATATACCTCCTCATGAGCGTAAGAAAGGTTATGATGTCTACAAGACCTCTATTAGAAACTATGGTGATAGTGTAGTTCAATTTAGAGCCTCTGCTCACTATGCTAACATGGTTCATAACCTATTCTTAGATAGCTCTTGCTATACTCCTGATAAGGCTATTGCTCTACGTGATACTAAGAAGTGGTGTGTAGGTAGTGATTATCCTTTTGGTGCTAATAAGCCTCGCAACTCGGAAGGTAATGATGATGCTAATCATTGGGGTGTAGAAGACTTTGGTAAGAACCATGTATGGAACTTCGATAGACAAAGTGAGCTATTCGCTAATGCAATGGGTAAAGATGTAGTAGAAGAAAGCTTCAAGCAATGCTTTGACTATATTGAGAAGCCTATTGATGTGTTAGCTCAAGAGCAATTTGAATGGATGTCTGATTGGAAGCAAGTTGTAAAGAGTGAGAAAGACAAATACAAAGAATGAAAGTAGATATACATACAAATCTTGAGCAATTTCCTACCTCTAAGAGCTCCAATACAATGGTGCATGCCTCTGTTCAACAGATGGCTGACTTCCTTACTCTTAATGAGGTAACTGTTAACTTTTGTCTCTACCCTCGTGATGGTTATCACATGCTGGAGAAGTTAGCTGAGATTACTCCTAACATTCAACATATTGGTGTACAAGTTCTCATGGGTACTGATGCTAATGATGCTACTGCTTATGATAAGATTGGTGATACTCTCGATGTTAACAATAGCATAAGATCATTTAAGAATGGAGGCTTATGTCATGGCATTAAGATTGCTTCACACAGAGGTTGGTGGAATAGAGATGGTGAGGTAGACTCTGGATTTGATTATGGTAGAGGAGATAGTAGGCAGTTAGGTAAGTGGCTTAAGTCAATGCCTGATGGTGCTATTTGCTCAATGCATATGCAAGGTGATCCTATTCAAAACTCTGCTTCTATTCCTACTACGGTAGGTATGTATGCTTATAAGAATCCTAACATTAAGTTCATTATCAATCATGCTGGTGACTTTGGTCAAGGAGGTCTTAGCAACAAGCCTAAGAGGTATAAGACAATCACAAAGAAAGGTGAAGAGAACTTCTTCCCTGCTTATCGATATGCTCACTCACAAGGCCTTATTCATACTGCAGTAGCAATGGCTAACACAATGCATAATGTAATGCTTGATACATCAGTCTATACTCCTTTCAAAGGTAAGATGATGGGTGAGTGTAGGTCATGGGCAATTGGTAGTGACTACCCATTCCAGATATCAGCTAAGAATGAGAAGCTTAAGAGTACATCTAAGATGATGCTCAACGAAGAGAAGAAGTTTATTAAGGACTTAGGAGAAGAAAGAGTTGCAAAGTGTCATGAAGATGCCTATCATTGGCTAACAGCAGACATTGATACCCTTATTAAAGAGAGTGAATGGTATGAAGAATTATAAGATGACTTATGGAGCAGAGTTAGAGCTCCCAGATGTAGATACTAATGTAGAGATTCCAGAGCATATTGGAAGCTATGATATGGAGGACTTTACTATCGCTAATAGTGATGGGTTGGCTAATGATCCTAAGAAGAAGTACTTTGTAGTTGGCTCAGAGGTTAACATGAAGCCTACTGATAGCATTGATGAGATGATGGATAACATTGAGAGCCTCTATTCTCTCATTAGTACTAAGACTAATCATAAGTCTAACCTACACATCCATATTGGCATGCCAGGTCTATCAGAGGACTTTGAGAAGCTTCATAAGCTTTGTAAGTATACATATGCTAACGGAGTGTACTTAATGAATAAAGTAGACCCTCTACCAGAGCCTACTACAGATAAGATGGCTGAGAGGATTAAACATCTTAGAAAGTCACATCAACAAACACTTCCAATACCTTGGCAAAGAAAAGCTATTGGTGCTACTACTTGGGAAGGTATTAGAGATGCTCAACAACCAGTGCATAAAGAGACTGGTAGAAGGCTTACTCACCTTGCGAAGAGATGTGGCATCAACATTAGATCATTATGGGATAATGGTACAATAGAGTTTAGACACTTCTTTGGTACAGATGATCTTAATCAATATAGAGATGCCTTTGAGTGGTGTAAGCTCTACGTAGAGAATGCCATTGGTGATCAATTAGGTCCAGATGACTTGTTGGATAGTAAGGATTGGAACTTCCCAAGAATGGCTCCATGGAATGAAGAGTTGCAATTGATGTGGGAATATACTAATCTTGAGAAGAATAAAAAGACAATAGTAAAAGAAAGAATTAACCAATTATTAAATGAGAATAAGATTAACAGACAACATCTTGGTAGTGTGTTCGGGTAACATTAACCGTTCAGCAATTGCAGAGTATATGTTTAGAAACAATGGCTTCCTATATGTAGACTCATGTGGGCTTGGTAAGACAGCAGCAAAGAATCAACCTATGGCTAAGAAGATGAGGTCATTGTATACTGAAGACTTCAATCATACAAGTAAGCAAATTACTCAAGAGCTTGTTGATTGGGCTGATGTAGTATTGTGCATGGGTCCTGGTCAAGTAAGGAAGGTCAATAAGTTATTCAATACTGATAAGGCTGATCTCTTTGGAGGTAAGAAGGTAGATGATCCTCACTTTACTAATAACCATAAGGAAGTAGCTGATCATATTGAAGAGGTTATCGAGGCACATGCTTTTGATAATGCTAACCATGATGAAGGATTATAATGTACGAGGTTAGGAAGCCATCAGACGAACTCATTAAGGCGTTCGAGACTCAGAAGGAAGCTCAAGACTATGCCTTCTACTACTTCCATGATGGTGAGGATGATCGTAGTATAGAGGTTGTTCTTGTCTTCGATCCTAACAACGAACTAATCATGCAGCATGGAGGCACCACTATACGAGACATTGTCGATAGAGGTGCAAGTAAGAGACGATGATACAAATCTATGCTACTATAGTTGGATTGGTTGGACCAATCGTGATTGCCTTAGCTATGCTCTCTTGTAAGAGTGAACAAGTTAAGACTAATGAAGAGACTCTCAATGAGCTTCTTGCTGAGATAGATAGAGGTGAGTGGGTAGATGCTAAGCAGGTAGAGGATGATAGACCATCAGAGGAAGAGATTGCTAAGGGTGTTGAGAAGGCTATCTTAGATACTCTACAGAAGGAGTATGGCTTCCGCTTTGATGTAAAGGAGCTTAAAGTCTTCCATATATATCAGGACAAATATAGAGCCTTTCTCCATACAAATAAGGTCTCTCTACATCACAACATGTATAGCTTCTGGTTCGATAGTAATGGAGCATACTTCTTCATTGAGAATTGGACAGAAGAGCATGTTGATTACGCTCTTGAAGAACTCTAAAGGAACTCCGATATAATAAGAGTATGAAAGAGATTGAGAAGGGTGATTGGATTGTTGTTGGACTGATCTATGGATGGAGTGAGAGTGGTTGTGTTGTAGATGTTAATGAGGAGAAGGTTAATATGTATGATGGGAAAGAAGGTTGGAGTGTAGATAGAGAAGCTATTACAAGTGTGAGATGGAAGTAAGAGGGAGAGTGTATAAGGAACTCCGATATAATAAGAGTATGAACAACGACATTGATCATCAAGAGCACGAAGTAGTTACGAATGATGCACAGCTCATTCAGATGCTTAATAAGCAGCTTGTAGAGGTAATGGGACAGCTTAGAGAGAAGGAAGAAGAGTGCTCTGAGTTGATTGAGTTTATTAACCACAAGAATGAGCACATCCTTGAGCTAACTCAAGAGATTCATCACCTTAAAGGAACTCTACTATAATTAGGTATGACCGAAAACGAAACTGTTGACTTAGATGATCAAGGAAGAGTGATCTTCCGTAGCAGAGAAGAGGATGGTCTAATCCAAGAATGGAACTACGAATATGATGAAGATGGTAACCAGATTGAGACTTGCTATTACGAAGAGATTAGCAACGAGGGCAACCTATACTCAAACTATAATTGATCTCTCATTCGAACTTCGTACACTTAAGAAGAAGCATAAGAGAGCTCAACAAACAATCAGGAAACAAAACCAGATAATCAAACGACTTTTAAAAGGAACTCAACTATAATTAAAGAGAAGAAACAAACCAAACTAACAAACTAAACTAAAACTAAAGCTAAACCATGATCATTGGAGATACAAAAAAAGATGGAGTTATCATTTCGGTAACTGAAGGATACAATTATTACAGCGCGTCAAATGATAATACTCTCAAACCAGTTGAGATGAAGCGTGTTAGTAGTGATAAGGTAATGGTTCCTAAAACTCTAAAAGTATATGAGTCAGTAACCGTAGCCAATAACAAAATTACTGTAACAGTTCACCCAAATGGTAGTGTCGATGTACTACCCAGCGTATCTGAATAAACAACTAACTAACTAAACTAATGAAATCACTAACTATTCGATTCAACAATAAGGCAGCTCTCGATGCTGCACAGACATACCTTGTCAATCAGACTGCTCCATTCCGTAACTCATCAGTATCAGTAACAGCTGGTGTTGATGTTAATACAGGAGAAAAAGTCTTTGAACATCCAGAAGAGACCTTTGAAGTTACTCTTCCTACTGAGACTTGGGCTAACCGAGCTGAACGTGAGCTAACTGCTCTCTTTGCTGATCCTAACCTATCTACTTGCGGAGAATATACTCTCACTCGCTAATGTATGATGAACTTAAATGGCCGTTAGTAGTTGCATTCCTTCTACTAGCGGCCATAATCTATTTAGAATTAACTACATGAAATTACTTACTACCCTTCTCGCTACTACTGCTATCGCTAACGCTGGTGTTGTCTTTGATACTCGCATTGATATTGACTTCAATGTAGGACCTGGTATGCCACCAAATGTTGCTTATGATAATGTTGGTGCACCTATCACATTTGACTTCTATGAGTTCGGACCTAAATCAATCTACTTGAACGTCTACAATGAAATTGAGAGGTCTCAAGTTCTTAGCTCAATTCAATTTAGTATTGATAAGCGTATTCCACTTACAAGCGCTCAATGGATTGATGGGGAGGCTCTTGATGGTCGAGGTGGTGATGGAGGAGAAGTAGAAGGTGCTGTTCTTGTAGCTGATGATCGGTTTGGTCGTTATGATGTAAGCTTTGATCTTAGAAGCCCAGCAACTACTGACTCAACTGGTGCCCATCACTCTGGTGGTACTTCATTCGCAGTACTCTTGGAGTTTGAGGAGCCTACAACATCAGCTGCTCTTGCAGATGCCTTCTTCTATGATGGCTTTGCACAATATGGCATTGATGATATGACAGTAAGAGCTAATGTAATTGACTATGCAAGCAGAGGTGATGATGTAGATGATATTACTAACTTCTCTCTACCTTTTCAAGAACCGAATGCTCTCTTCTATCTTGCTGGCACTGTTGTACCTGAGCCATCAACAGCAATGCTTGCCTTCCTCGGACTACTTCCAATCCTTAGACGTAACAGAAAGTAATGAAACAAGCTATCCTATTTGCTCTCGGAGCTCTACTCACAATATGTATCTTCTCACTTGCCTCTTGTACACCAACAAAGACAAGCTGCTGACAACTCACACCTAACGCAGAGGTCATCTGCGAAGTATCACAATATCCTAACCATCCTTACTAATGCTATACAACGAGCTAATCGATGAAGTAATCAAGCGTGTTGAGAGTGTTAACTCTATCTCACCTCAATATGACTTGAGCTTCAGAGAGCAGCTCAGCATTTGGTTAGAGGACTTTGAGCACGATATTCTACTCTCTAAAGGTAGTAATACAGCTCTAACAGAAGAGCAGTTAGCCAACGCAGCATTTGAGAAGCAGCTTGATCAAGAGGTTAACTACAAAGGATCTTGGGTAGATTGATAAGGAACTCTACTATAATTAGGTATGGAGAAAAGAGAACTAATCATGAAGGTAGAGGAAGCATTTGATGCTACTCTCCTCACTAAAGATTGCACCAAAGAAGAGATCTGCAATCGTCTCGATCGATATGATAACCTTGTTGATGAGCTTGTAGAGCTTACTGAAGGTAACGATAGTGCTTATGCAACCGATCCAATGGGAGCATTAGACTTCAAAGCACTTACAGGAAGATCTTCTCACGGTATGACATACAATGAGATGGCAGAGGAGTTAGGAGCCTTTGCATTTGGTGAGTAAGGAACTCTCCTATAATTAAGATAGAAAGACAAACAATATGAATAACGAAATTAAATCATTAGACAACGGAGACTTCGAGGTAATCTACCCTAAGGGTAAAGATAAGCCATTCTTTGAGCGTGTAGTAGTAATTGGACTTGGCATTTGGTTTGCCTCAGTAGCCATTGCTGGAATCGTAGGAGCAATCATCAAGCTTAGCTAACATGACACCAATAGAGTTTTGCCTATTTACAATGCTAATTGCAAGTGTTGTCTTATTGTGGGACCTATTTACAAGTAACTACAAGTGAGCACAGCATTTCTAATCGTATTAGCTATCACAGCAATCATCTACGGAATCTATCAAGACACTAAACCACCTAAACAATGAAGAAACTACTCTTACTACTCCCTCTCGCTCTTGTGAGCTGCAGCGGTGATTACACCTTTCCTACATATACTACACAAAGAGTTGATGTATATGATCGTTATGGATATCCATACTACAATCGTTCGGTATTCCCTCGTAGATACTACGGAGATCACAGACGCTATTGCCCTCCAGTAAGACCAGTGAGAGTCACACCAAGAAGCTATCATAATAACGATTGCCGATGAACGATGTGTTCATATTAGCTACTGGTTATTCTTTAGCTAACATCACTCAAGAAGAGAGAGATTACATTAAGACCTGCCCTACTATCGGGGTAGGTCATCTTCTTACATATCACGAGCTTATTGATATTGTACCTGATCACTTCCTTCTCGTAGGAGAGCCTCAAGATCATCCAACTCGCTCTATAGGTAGACATGGTCTATTTTATAATGTAGCAGAGATAATCAAAGAGAAGAGCTTAGATACTATTGTCTATGCAAGAGAGTCTAACCTCAAGTATGTGAGAGGTGAAGACTATCCATGGGACTCATGGTGTCCTGATATAAAACAATGGTCAAAGAGACAACCTCTACCGCCAAAGAATCCTAATCTGAAGACTCAAGCTATTGATTGTAGTGAGCAAGGTAATTATGGTAATAAGAACATATGGGCGGAGACTCTCGATGATAAGTTCTTCTTTAACTCATCCATTGCTACAGCAATCAACCTTGCATGTGTATTGTATCCTGGTAGTAACATTAAGCTGGTTGGTAATGATGGAGGTGTAAGTGGTAAGTACTTCTATACAGAGAGAGACTTAAAGCCTGATGATATCTCTATTGATGGTAAGTATGTTGCAAGATGGGCAAATGGTAACAAACCATCTAAGAAGAATGTACATTACAATAATCTTAACTACTCTACAGTCTATTGCTCTGATCAATGTTTGAAGAGTGGTAATATACTCTACAATACTAATAAGAAGAGCTGGTTCACAGATCATCCTGAGTCTAATCAAGCTATCTTCGAAGAGTATCGGGATGTGTTTGTCAGTGTAGGTGCTCAGCTAAAGAGAGATGTGCAGAGCTTCGATGATTGTAGAGCTACCTTTCCTAACCTATTCAACCTAAAATATCAGTCGATCCTATAAGGAACTCCGATATAATTAGGTGTACAAAGAAATAAACACTATGAGTTACATTAACAAAACAAACATCGCAGGAGAAAGCACCCTTGGAACCTTTAGCTTTACTAAGCTTGAGTATTTACATCCAATCAGAGTTCTTCTCTTTCCAATCGCTTACCCTATCCTATGGTTCCGCCGTTGGTGCACAAACATCGGAGTAACTAACAATCGCTTCGTATTCAAGAAGGGCTTTATTGCTCGTGATACTTGGGAGATTCGCTTAGATGCCATCGAAGGTTGTGACATTAAGAATACATTCTTCGGAAGGATCTTCGGTTATGGTGCACTTAGTATTAGTGGACGAGGCAATAAGAACATCTACATCCCAGCACTTGCTAACATCGTAGAGGTTAAGAAGGCAGTAGAAGCTGCTCGTATCGAGTTCCTCGGTAAGCACAGCTAAAGGAACTCCGATATAATTAAAGAGAAGAAAGAAACAAACATTATGAAAAATACAATGAAAGCAATAGCAACAGCAGCCTTCCTACTAACATCTACCTTTGCATCAGCTCAGGAGTTAACTGAGGAGCAGAAGAAGGCTCTGATCGAGTTCGCTCTGAAAGCCCAACAAAAACAAAAGGAAGATGCTGAACTTAAGGAGAAGAATGATGCTCTGATCGAAAAGCATTTTGAGGAGGAGCGTGCTGCATATGAGAAGCAGCTTGTTAAAGATAAGAAATGGTGTGAGGTTAGTCCTATAAATCCGGATGAGCTTACCGGTAAGCCTCAAGGATTTAGCACTTTTGTCTTCAACCAGGAGTTAACAATTGAATCAAAGGAGTGTTACCAGCTGAGGATTGATCTAACTAATGAGAAGGTACTCGATAAGTTCATTATTCAGAATAATAAATATAGATTTCCTTTCGATGTAAAGAACATAAGGATGGTTTTTCATAAAGGTGGTGATGCTGTTAGTGTTCCGGTTCGACGAGCAAAGTCAGGACCGGATCATGATAAGGCTTTAATCATCGATAATCCATTAGCTGTTGAGCGTGTATTCGATCTACTTGAAGCTCAAGGGTATTGCAAGATGGAGCTCAAGATGTCTTACAAATTCGATACTATTACAAGAGTTGTATCGTTCGATACTTCAAATATTCCAAAAGAGATCATCGTTGAGCGGTAATAGAAACTAAACACAAGAAGGCAGGGGAGACCCTGCCTTTCCTTGTCTAAACTCATAAGGAACTCCGATATAATTAGGTATGAGCAAGACACCAACATATAAGGCAGTAGCATTTGAGCACTCTCACGGAAGAGACTACAATATTGGTAAGGGAGTTGCATTCGGTAACTCTATCAAGGAGTCCATCAAAGCTGCAAAGCATAGAGCCTTCAATGCTCTCAGAGATGCTGAGATAGAAGCAGAAGATCCAGGCTGTTCAATCCTCGCTACTATCGAAGTATTCAGAGGAGATAAGAAGATCTACTTCGAGACTTACTAAAGGAACTCCGATATAATTAGGTATGAGAACGGTAATAATAGTTGGAACCACAGCCCTCGTAGGAGTAGTTCAATATTGCAAACCAACCAAGCCAGTTGTAATCACTAAGACCATCGTAGAGAAGGTAGAGGTAGTTAAGCTGGTTGAGGTCCCTAAGATCGTTGAAGTGACCAGAGTGATTGAGAAGCCCATCTTAGTAAAGCCTCTCATTCAATATGTAGGGCCCTCATACAACTTCAATAGCGAGCTTCTCAATGGAGTTAAGTTCTTCGAAGGATACAGAGCTAATACCTACAAATGCTGTGCTGGTGTTAAGACCATTGGTTATGGATGCACCGATAAGAACATCGTAGCCTTAGGAGCAATCAGCGAGCATAAGGCCTCTAACATACTTCAGCAGAAGATCAACGAGGTGAGAGACAACGTTAGACAAGCGGTAAAGGTAGATCTAACTGAGTATCAGCTCAACGCTCTTACCAGCTTCGCATTCAACTGCGGTATGACTAACCTCAAGACGTTGATTAACGGAGAAGATAGATTAAACTCAGGTAATTACGATAGTGTTGCAGAGGTTATGCCTCAATACAACAAAGCAGGTGGTAAGACTCGTGAGGGCCTCGTGAAGAGACGCTCATGGGAGCTTAGCCTCTGGAATGGTCAGCCAACAATATAGGAACTCTAATATAATAATAGTATGAAGCAAGATATGCATATGCAATTTAAGGATCAGGTCTACAGAGAAGAGAGAAAGCCTGCATCAAAGAAGGAAGTAACAGTAGTAGCAGAGGTGCTCAACGATGAGAACGTAAAGCTTACTGGTCGAATCAAAGCATTAGAAGCAGAGGTAAGAGGACTTAAGAAGGTAGAGAGCTGGAAGTATAAAGTATGGAAAGAGATCAAATGGTGGTATGGCATGAACTGTCACGACTATGTAGTAACCATCGCAAAGCATGCAGCAGCTGTTCTCGTAGGTGTCTACGTGGTATATAAGCTCGGTATGGAGTTTATTCCAACCGTTATGGGTCCTATATCTAACGTAGTAGGCAGAGCAATCTCAGCCCTCTTAAGCTTCTAATGAACCCTGATCGTAACTCAC
>WLWG01002227.1_pt1 | contig 15199 bp, 10 predicted proteins | sample 6712871 | NCBI WGS metagenome assembly WLWG01 (sample SAMN12718693, study PRJNA515312) | sponge metagenome | isolation source: marine sponge | host: Mycale hentscheli | place: New Zealand: South Island, Marlborough, Capsize Point | collected 2003-05-01
CTGTGGTTGCAAAAATTTAGAGCAACTTATCAAGTAAATCTTCAACCCAACGCCTCTCTTTAAGACACAATTTGTGTCGCGTTGAGCCTCTTTTATTTGGGGTGTAGGATGGGGCGATCTTAAGGAGGTTCTTTCAATGCAGCTTTTAAAATTCAAAGCATCTTTAATTGCTTTTTTTTGTATCGTTTCAACAGCATCCCTATTGGCTAAGCCACCCAATAGAAGCGACTTACTTGGGAGATGGAATCAGCCAGGAACTGCCATGATACGGAAATTCGATAATCCAAATAAATATTTTGAATTTGTTCCCGGAGATGATGGTGGAATTAAAACTGGAACATGGAAGTTTAAGACTGGTGGCGGTGAAGCGACACTAACAAAGCCCTTTAATTTTCTGCACAAGTTTGCATTTTTAGACGTGGAAAGCCCAACCTTGGCAGTATGTCCTTGGAATGGCCAAAATCAAATGGTTGGCAATGGTTTTGTCATGTATAAGAAGTTGGCTGATTGGCACAAGCTCTTTCTTGAGGAACCTAGTGAATTAACACCTATAAGTGGTGCGTGGCACAATCCTACTGAAAATAAATATCATCTTTTTTCAGCGGATGGTTTTTGGAAATTGTGTGACAAAGGCAAACTTGGTGGTAATCCAGAACAAAAGGGAATGAATTATGAGACCCTTGGAGAGAACAAGATCCAAAGAGTTAGTAATGTTCAGGGCTATGAAAATCTCAATGGAAAAACGCTATATTTCTTTCCACTGGTTAAGAATCAAGGCATGTTACTTGTGGAACTCGATGCCGACGGAAATTTTTTAGAAGACTCTTTTTTAATTTCCTTTAGTGATTAAAAGATTTATTGGTTGATCTTTTGTCGTCTAGATTGCAAGTAGTTCAAACAATTAATCTTTGATATTTATTTACTCTCTCAATAGTCTTCCGAGAGATGTCTTAGCCACCCGCGATTTTCATGCCGCGATGGGGCGAAAACACTTTGAAGATAAAACCCCACCCTCTCTATATAAAGAGAAAATATTGAGGGTAATATTTGTTGAGCGTTATCTTGAACACTCGTTAGAACGCAAATGGTGAGCTTGTTTGAAAACGTGTGTGCAAAATGTGTGCAAATGGTTTGTGTTGGATTCGCTGTTTTTGGCACTTAACATATAAAACAAGTGCGAAACACAATATCTTGTTTGAGTGAGTGACCAATTCACTACACTTAGAAAAGTTCTGGCGAAGTTCGAATCCTGCCGGGGGTACTTGGTTTTGCCTGTAGTACAGGTGAAACGCACTTTGCCACACGTTTGTGTGGCATATGTGTGGCAAAACCTAAAAACCGTCACTCTGGCAGACAAATTTCTGTGTGGCAACCATCTGTCTGACAAAAATATTTTTATTCAGCAATGGTCTGAAAAAGAATGTTCATTACCCCCAAACAATACAAATGATTAACAGTACTAAGACTTATTAAGAAAAACGTTTACTCACTCTATTAATAATGAGTTGGAGAAAACGAAAGAAAAATGGGAATTTAAATAGAAAACGGGATAAAAATATTATTGTTTCTCGCAACGTCTGCCAGCTAGGCCCCTTTGATTCTCTCACTCCTTACCTTTTTTCTTTACATATTCGCTTGGCAATTCTGCAACCCAGGCATTAAGTTTTGCGCTCATTCGGGACACTACTTTGGGATTTTCCGTGGCTACGTTTTTGCTTTCGGATAGATCATTTGAGAGGTCGTAGAGTTGAATTTTTTCTCCTTTACGCAAATTTAGATGTAACTTCCAAGTTCCTTCTCGCATCGCTGGCGATGAACCCGTTGCACTGGTTTTCCAGTAGAGCGGCTTGGATCGTTCACGATCATCGCCACGCCAGATATCAGAAATGTCTTCGCCATCTATTTTTTTCGGAAGTTTTTCTATTCCTGTAATCGCACACAAGGTTGGCAGCCAATCAATGAAAGAGGTTACATTTTTCTTATCAACACGGCCTGCCTTTACATTCCCTGGCCAGCGGATGATAAGTGGCACTCGGGTGCCACCTTCAAACTGGGTATGTTTGCCGCCACGATATTCTCCTGCATATCCGAGCATGTTTTTTGAGAACTCTCTCGTTAATTTCTTCGCCCCTAGCGATACAGGTGCAGGACCATGATCGCTTGAGAAGACAAAAATTGTATTTTCACGTAGACCGAGTTTATCAATGGTATTCAATATTCGATTTACGTTCTGGTCAATTGAGTAGACATCACCCAAATACTGATGCATCGATGCATCAAGATTCTTGTCAAGGGCAAGGCTCTCATCAAACTTGTGCTGAATCGTTTCTGAAAAGTCATTTCGGTCAACTTTGGTGTTCAAAAAATTTTCTGACAGTTCATCAATTACATCGACTGGAAAATGCGTGCTGTGTCCCCAGATGTTGACATAGAAAGGATAGTTCGCATTCTTTTTCATGAACTCAATTGCCGCTTGAGTTAACTCAAAGTCTCCCTCTCTGTCTTTGCTAGAGCCAATGACTTGAACGTCATCGATACCATACGTTCCATTCTCTATGGTCGATTTCGGCCCAATGTGCCATTTGCCAAAGTGACCAGTTTTATAGCCACGTTGCTTCAAAAGCTCGGTAATGGTCACCTGTTCTCCGAACCCAAAGTCAGCCGTTTTTTTTGGATATCTGGCTGGAAACAGTCCGGTCATCAATCCGGTTCGGCTTGGGTTGCAGGTTACACCTGTTGCATAGTGCTGTGAGAACCGGGTTCCTTCGGAGGCCAGTTTGTCCAACGCCGGGGTCACTGCATAGGGATGACCATAGCAACCCAAGTCTGCGTAGCCCATATCATCAGCAAAGAAGAAAACGATATTCGGTAAACGGTCAGATTCTGCCTTTGAAAACATTGGGCAAGCAGTAAAAAGAAAAGCTAAAAGGAGTACCGTTTTAATCATTTGAAATCTTGGACTGTTCTTTTGGATATTGATGTCTGCTGATGTGTTTTGATAACCAACTAACTATTTGACTTCTTGTTTTTTGTCGGCAATGCTTCTAATCACATACTCACTGACATCAAACATCTGAGCCATTTCTTGAACCGTATGCTCACTAGCAACTTCAAGAATCTTTTTGTTGCGTTCTCTTAAGGCAGCGTATTTCATTTTCTTCTCTTCACTTATTGGACATTCCCGCCAAAAGTATCCTATTTTCCGTAGTGAATCGGCAGTGGTTTACCTCTAACTGAAGAATAAAAGTGGCTCTATTTCTTAGATGGGCAACGTAATTAGGCCCAAACAAAAAATAGTTTGTTGCTGAAACTACGCTGAAGGCAAAGCGTCATAACAAATCTTAAACGTTTGCAAATGTCACGATGAGTCCCCACCACATCCAAACAAGCCAACCAATTGCAGTAACTCCTGTCGTTATTCCGTTTGGACGTATTGCGTACGCAACACAGCAAGGAACCAAGATAAACACCATGACCCAACTGGTCGGTTGATTTGAGGCAAAAGCAAACGGTCCTGCAAGTATGGACAGGGAAAAGTAGAGTGATTCATATGCTGACCAATTTTGAACGACTGAGTTTAATGACATATATGGTAGGGAGATCATCAGCCCGATCGGAATACACGCTCCAGCAAAAAGGGCCAACAGTGTGAACCCAAATCGTTTAGCCGTGAGTCTTGTGTAGATAGAATCATTCATTACAAGTGACCTAATAATACTCCCAAGACAAGAACGGTCTGCTAATCTTCTTGGTTCATAAAAGTTTCCCCCAACCGCTTTCTGGATAACTGTGACGTATAGTCTCTACTCTTCCGCCACGAATCGCAAACGCCCCTCTTTAAGACACAATTCGTGTCAGGTTGAGCCTCTTCGTTTTAAGGAGTAATATATTTTGAAACGGGGGTTTGTAATATGAATAAGTTTTACTCTCTTTGACAACCTTCTTATTCTTGCGATTTGGAAAATACTCATCAATCAGGAAACAGGAAATGAAGACATTTACCTTATCGATGTTCGTAGTACTCATTGGCATATTGGGAACCCAGTATGTTCATGGAGATAACCCGGCTGATCCATTTATAGGCACATGGGTGCTCGAAACATTACAGAATGGCAACGAGGCCCCAAAAGACTTTACGAATACAAAAGAGCCTCGACAGGTACTAATGATCACTGGCCCACACGTTTTATTTGGAAAGCTTGATCCGAGTACCAATAAATTCTTGGAAGTCCGTCAATGTGGAAAATTAATCCACGTGGAGCAAAGTAAGTCCTTTGAGGAACATGTTGAGTGTGGAGACCGCTCCTTAATCGGTAAAGTTTTCCCATTCACTCTGAAACTTGATGGTAAAGAAAAAATGATCAAAGAACGCAATCTTTCGTCAGGTTTTGTACAAAAACAAGTCTTGACTAGGTTTAAACCAACTCTTGAAAATAATAAGCAGGATGGATCAACACTCGGCGATAAGCTAATTGGACTGAAAAAAGCATACGATGCGGGTGCGTTGACCGAGAGTGAGTATCAGCAAGAAAAAGCAAAACTTCTTAATCAAAAATAATCCTTCATAAAATACTTACTCTCTCAATAGTCTTCCGAGAGATGTCATAGCCACCCGCGATTTCGTGCCGCGATGGGACGAAAACACTTTGAAGATAAAATCCCACCCTCTCTATATAGAGAGAAAATATTGAGGGTAATATTTGTTGAGTGTTATGTTGAACGGCTGTTAGAACTCAACCTGTGACGTTGTTTGAAAACGTGTGTGCAAAATGTGTGCAAATCGTTTGCATTGGATTCGCTGTTTTTGGCACTTAACAAATAAAACGCGTGTGCAACAAAGTATCTTGTTTGAAACACTCACTGAATCACCACACATTAGAAATATTCTGTGAAGTTTTGATACTGCCTGAGATACTGGATTGTTTCTGTTGCTCGCGTGACCAAGTTTTTTTGGATTCTATTTTTGCAGCAGTACTTGAACGAATCTGAATGTTGTGGTTCTACGCCGCTCTGTCTGCAAATAAGTGTTTAGCCCGTTCTCTAAACACAGAAAGAGCCTTTTTAAGCTGTCGATGGTATTCTCTTAATACTACTCATCGTCCGGTAGCACAATTAAAGATTTTTAAGAATTAATACAGTGAAATTGGTGTTACATAATTACTACTCTCCGAGAAAACGTTTGGAATTGGTTGCTTCAGCTGATGAAATCAAGCAGATAATCGCGGGGTAAGCTTTATTATGGTGCGCAGATCGTTAGCTGATTCAGACTAATAATTTGTTCTTTTTTACTTGTCTATATTTTATGCAATCGAGATGCCGAGGTTTGATCGATGTTTGAGCAACAGATAATAGCAGGTAGATACCGGGTTATTGCAAAGTTGGCCACAGGTGGAATGGGTACCACTTTTCGTGCTTGGGACAAATTTTCTTCGAAGCCTGTTGTCATTAAAGTGCCAAATGAATCCTGCATTGCAGACCCAACGTTAATTGCTCGTTTCGATAGAGAAATAGATTTACTTTTTTCTTTTGCACATCCACAAATAGTACCCCTTCTCGATAAAGGACATCATAAAAAAATACCGTATGTGGTCATGCGTTTTTTACCTGGGGGTTCGCTTGCCGACCGTCAGGGTTCAACTAGACCGGGAGACTCTAGAACGCACTCACCCTCAATGTTGCATTTCTGGTTGCCTTCCGTAGCTAATGCACTTGATTTTCTTCATAGTAAGAATGTTGTTCATCGAGATGTAAAACCTTCAAATATTTTTTTTGATAGTTTTTGGAATCCGTACTTAGGTGATTTTGGCCTAGCTAAAAATAATACGCTCAGCTCCGCCACCGATGGAGACATCGATCTAACGGCAACAGATACAGGGCTCGGAACACTTGCCTACACATCACCAGAGCAATTGATGCAAAGCAAGTCGGTGGATGGTCGTGCCGATCAATACTCACTGGCTGTAGCTGTTTTTGAGTTTCTTTCTGGCGTGAAACCATTTCGTGGGAAAGATGCTCATATCGTCATCGAAATTATCCAAGGAAACTCTCCGTCGTTAGAATCACTCATACCTAATCTACCAGTCACCCTCTATATCGCTCTTGCGCGAGCTTTGGATCGATCTCGAGACGTTCGATATCGTACATGTAAACATTTTGTGACAAATCTGCTTGAAGATATCCCCAAACCGTTGCCGCAAGATGATGTCGCTCGCCTTCTCTGTCCTGGGTGCAAAAAAATTATCAAGTTGAGGCTGTCCGCTGCCGGAATAACCGCGCGTTGTCCGAAATGTAAGGTTCCAATGACAGCAGCTTCCGACTTGAGTGCATTCTGGTTAGTGTCTGAAGACCCCACGCAACACGTTGCTGATGAATTAGCGTACCTGCCGGAAGCTATTCAGCTGACTCAAGATTACGAAGATTTAGAAGAAGTTCTACCTATCAATGAAAATATCGAGGCTTTTCCATTTGTCCAACTCAATGATGGAGGAGAAGGCCTTGATGATCTTTCCTTGCACACTCAACCCAATAATGAGAAGTCGACAATAAACTTAGGAGATAGCATACATGCTGATGATGCTTTTGACTTAGACATTCATACGCATGCTAGCAGCCCATCCAACAGAACTCGGACCGTGTATCTCAGAGAGCGACGAGGCCAGAACAAATCGCCTATGATTCTAGCTATAGCATCCATTTTCTTTGCAATAAGCTGCGCGATTCTAGTAAGCCTGTTAGTACAAAAGTTAACAACACAAGATCTTAATATCACAATTTCTGATTTTGAATTCAACAAAGGGAAAATCGAATATCATAAAAATGGAGATATGATATTTAATCTTGCCGAAGTCCCTGACTCTGATAAAAAAACATCGCTGCGGATTAAAGGAGTAGACATTTCTGGTAATGTTAAACTTGGTGTAACGAGCGGGGGAGAGCCACAGTTTTACAATGCCAACGAACTGAAAAATGTAGATTTGGAACTAGATGGCAAACATGTAACCCTTGAATGGTTTGGAGAAGGCAGAATTACATGGTATTACAGCTTAATGAAAGCAGGGCATGCTACGCTGAAGATCGAGGGTAGGCATAATGGAGATTCAGACGACACTGAGATCGTGTTTCGTTTTGCAAGATCAAATAGCAATTGATCGAGAACATTGAATGAAACGCATTCGACAAGAGAAGGTAACTGTGTAAATCTTGATCGAATGAAAATTTCAAGACTTACTGGTATTCTTTTTGGTGAATAAGCAATTTTTACAAGGCCTGTAAATGGCGGCACTATACTCATCAAGTATCAAAGGGGCCAAAGTCGTGTCAGACAAAACAAAAATCGAACCAGAAGGAGATTTTTTCATTCCTACAAAGGCACTACAAACTGAAAGTAATCGGCACAATAAAGCAGTTGGTGAAAAAAATCTAACACCGCCATCAAAAGGAACTGACAAAAGAAATGGGACGCCATTTCGCCCCCTGCACCGCCCAAAAGTACCGATTTTGATTGTACTGGACGATGGCTATTCTGATCACGGTGAAAAGATTCGGCTACGAGAAAAAAGTACCACGATCGGTAGGTCGGACAGTCACGTTTGTATTCCGCACGACAGTCAACTTTCAAAGCAGCATGCAGAAATTATAAGAGTCGGTGATACTACAGATGCTTTTTGGAAATTGCGAGATCTGGGTAGTGTCAACAAGACATTCATCCGGTGCCGTGAACTTGTACTTCAGTCAGAATCTAGGTTTATTCTCGGATCCCATTTTTTTTGTTTTCGACCTGCTGGAATCTTAGAGGCTCGTGGTTCTGATGGTGACAAAACGACAACTGCTGTACGTCTACCCAACCCAAAGGAATTGTCTCCGTCACTTGTGTGTGAATCAGAGGGATCCGGCATTGAAGAACTGTTACTTACAAAAAAATATTTTTCGATTGGACGGCCGAATTGTGGTAACGATGCTGAGATCGATGATGAGCTTCTTGCCGATAAGCATGCGGAAGTAAAACAGTCACCAGATGGCAGTTGGCGATTACTGTCGCTCTCTTCACAAAACGGCATCTGGGCGGAAATTGATGAGCTGCGTCTTAGTCAAAAATGTCGATTCCGTTGTGGAGAACAGCAATTTCTATTTGTTCTGACTTGATCACAAAGTATCAATATTAGTAAGAACCTTAATCGCGGTTTGTCGCATTTCTACATCATGACTATTTTCAGCTATCACATTGAGTGACCGAATAACATTCTCACGCAATTGTCTATCTTGAGGGTCAAGGCGTGTAATTGCCCAGTTAGCAAGCACCATTAGCAGTGGATCATTGTTGGTTCTGAGACGATTAATGGAATCGTAAAGAGACCTGGCGTTTTCACCAAATTTTCCTGTGACGAAAGTTGCTAGCCGTTTAATCTGTAACTGTTCCGTAGGATCGTCAAGAAGATTACCAAGTTCCTTAACTGCCAGGGCACTGGACCGTCCAGTTTTTCCAATTGCAAAAAGAATTTCTTGTTTTTCCTCATTATTTTCTGTTTTAAGTAAGTTCAAAAGATTATTTGTTACTACTTTTGAATCAGAACCGAAACGCGCGAGTGTACTAATCGCGAATGACTTTGTCACATCAGACCTCAATGCATTACCGATAACTTCTGTGACAGGTATGTCGTTGTTCAAAACGGTAGTGAGGGTCGCAGTGCGAATTGGGACATCATCGAACGCAAGCAAGCGGGATATTGACTGCGAAATAATCTGTTGTTGGTCTCTCGATCCTACTTCATATAGAGATGCAATGGCCGGTAGAACCAGATACAGTCGTCTTTGCTGATCGGTTGCTGAGCTTTCTGAAATTCTATCAATTTGATTGACAAGACATTGAATTTCATTTGCCCTCACTAATCCTTCTCCTACTTTAATTTTGAATAGCGCCCAATCACGTAAACAAGACAGAATTTGATCATCGGCCGATTCCACAGCTTGAATCTGTTGGACAGCGGAGTGCGTTTGTAATTGCCCGAGAGCAAATACCGCTGCTGAAGGCAATAGGTTTTCTTTTGATGTTAGGCAAGACACCAACGCACTTACTACTTTTTCATTACGTTTATTGATTGCTGAAATTGCTAGGATTGCTTGAAAACGTCCTGCCGTTAGTGCGTCCTCATCAGAAACTATTCTGCAAAATTCTGGAAGAAGATCTTCGGCCAGACTGCCCATCTCTCTCGCCGAAACACTAACTACAACACTTATCCAATATGATGCCTCAGGATAACTCATCGCGTCTTGAAGAAATGGCAATATTGTTTTGGCTGGTGCCTCTGTGAGTGTTGTAAGTATTGACAAGAAAGAATCACTATCATTTTCAAAAATTATCGTCACGGCTTTACGTAGATCTGACTTTTCTGCTTCAGATAGGTTGCACTTGAGAAGGGCTCCTAAAACAGTCTTTTTTAACCTGCGATCTGGTTTCTCAAGAGCTTCAAGGAGTGCTTTATAAGTATTTTCCCATACCACATGACTCTGCTCGCTACTGGGTGTATCAGCCGCGATGCATTGAAGTGCAGCAGCGGCTTGTATGGCAACATCGATATTTTGTTCCAATAACGCTTGGGTAATTACTGGAAGAGCTGGAACAGCACTACGTCCGCAGCTTCCCATTGCTTTGATCGCATTTGCTCGCACTAGTGAGGATCTATCTGCCAAAGCAATTTGTTGCAGACCTTTTATCGCTGAAGCATCTTCCTTCCCTAACTTCATGAAGTTCGTTATTGCCTCAAATCTCACATCAGGATTCTTGTTTATTCGAGCGATATCAAGCAATGAGTCAACGTCTTCAGTAACAGTATCTTCTTGACTCAAAGCCGGGCTTGTTTTGGCACACCCTGTAACCAATAGAACCCCGGTTCCAAAAATGCTACCCAGAACCAGAATTTGTATCGCTTTGGATTTGACGTTCATTTTTGTTCAGTCAGATGCCGTACTAAAAAATATTTTTTCAAAGTCTTTATTGATTTGATCATAATTTTATCCCAAACTTGGTTAATACATGTCTAATTTTTTAAAAATGCATGGGAAACACTATTCGTGTCTTATTTAGACGAATAGCTTGTTTCGAACATTTTATTTATCGATTTGAGCTCGGTAGCCGAAAGTATTACGATGAATCGGTCTAATTTAAAAGACTTTTTTTTGCTTCTGACGGCCATCGCTTTTCTATGTGTTTCCCTTTATGTTGCGCGGAAGCCCTCTGAGAATTCTTCCCCAGATTCTGTGGAGAGAAAAGTCATTCCGATGCCAATTGAGAACGATCACAAGAAGATTACTTTGCAACCAGACAATATATCTTCACCGACGGTCAATGAGATTAAAAACTTACAAAAACAAATTGATGAATTGAAGCAAACAATTGAAGAACAAGAAAAAGAATCCAGCCAAAAGATACTGACAAAAATTGATGCAAATGAGAAATCTCTCATTGAATACCGAGACGCTTTAGATGAACTAAAAAAACAAGAAGAACAGTTGGTCAATGAGCTTGAGGATCTGAAGCAAGACAAGAGGGATGCTGAATTAGCTGCTGTTACTCAAGGTTTAGATGATTTACGTCCTCAAACTGTTGAAGAGATAAAGTTACGTAACACCAAAGCATTTTTTCAAGCACGGGAACTTAATCAAAATAAACGTGCCAAAGAAGCACCGCAACGCTTTACTCCTGAGACGGTCTTTTTGGCTAAAGAAAACACCGCCGTCAAACCACTTGACGAACACGAGTTAGATCCGCATTCTGGAGCGATCATATGGCCTCTGATTTTGCGAGACTCACGATATAATCCTGAAAAAACAGTTGTTGAAAATTATTTCAAAGAAAGAGTGGTCCTGACCGGTATCCAGTACGAACAATTTCGAAGAGTTGAAAATGAAATAGATGGAATACGCACCAGGCTAAGGCAAAATATTGATGAGTATCGAGCGGATCATTATGGTACCGCAGTTACTTTTTTAACCCGGTTATCTCGTCAGTATGAACTAGCTTTTTAGCATTAATGCGTCGGACTAACTACCATCAGATCGCGTTACCACGGACAGAGCGACCAGCCCAAAGATCCATTGTGTAAACAAAACGAATATTGTTCTAATACATGTTGCTCGCGTATCAGGAAATGGAAACCATTGCTCAGCCATATCTACATTAATCGTGTGACCAAGATGAGCTCGATCTGTAATTTCCAGCATGGGGCGGACGTTAGACTCTGCCAAGAAAACACCTTCAAACGCCCAGCGAGAAGGCATTACATTGGCCAGCTCTGCTATTGGGTTTGACAGATCACTGAGTGGAACGATTGATCCTCCAAGTATCACAAGGGGAAGAACTAGAAGTGGCAAAAGTGCTGTGGCACTATCTGTTGTTTTGGCTAACGAAGAAGTAATAAGACCAATTAGCACACCAATGTTCGCAGCAAGAAAAAGAACGAGGAATAGCAACATTCGATTGCTTTCGAAACCACATCCACTTCCCACAATAGCAATCAAAATTACACATTGAATTAAACACAAAAGAGAAAACACAAAAACCTTGGAACTCACGTACGCAACACGTGACAGACCTGCCAGACGTTCTCGTTTATAAACACTTCTTTCAGCAACAACTTCTCGAATGGAGTTTGAGCACCCAAACCAAATACTGGCGAGGGATACCAGAAATGAAGCCATAGCGAAGCCCTTTGCCGTACTTTGATAATTGCCTGAATTCATCAATTTTGAATGCATTGTGCTGTTGCCGATAACTAACGCAATTAGAACAGCAATCACAGGCGCCTGTGCGAGTAGCGCTAGTGAATTAAATTTATCCGATAGCTTTATCTCTATCATTCGATAAACGAGTGTTTTGAATTGTGATGCAATGTTAAAAACGGACGGCTGTTGTTTTGAATGAAACGTATTTCTATCCACACACTCTCTGTATTTTCTTCGACCCCACTTCTCATAAGCCAAAGTTTGAGAGTAGGCCTTCATCCATGCTGTAGTTGATTTCTTTGCGAGACCCCTTAATATTGCCTCTGCATCTGGCCGAGCAATATTTTTTGCATGTGGTTCAAAAAACTCAGCAGCTTCTGGGTAAGCAGGTCCGTACCACACGAGTCGGCCCTCTTCATTAGTAGTTTCATCACGTGAAATCACAACAAGTGCATCGACGAGTTCAAGGATTTCAATACTTGGCTGATGGATAGTAAGTAGTACTGTTTTCCCCTGATTAGCAAGCGATCGCAGCAGTCGAACGAGAGCCAGACTATCATTACTTGATAGTCCTGATGTTGGCTCATCAAGCATCAAAACGGGTGGTTCTGTAATTAATTCTGACGCGATACTTACTCGTTTTCGTTGACCACCACTTATGCCTCGTTCGCCCGGATGACCAATTAATGTTTGTTCGGTTCCACTAAGACCAAGGCGAGCCACAATGTTGTTTACACGATCATCAATTTCTTGTTTTGAACAGTCTTTTGGAAGTCGTAACTTTGCGGTATAGCTCAAAGCAGCTTTGACAGTTAGTTCACTATGAAGAATATCGTCCTGAGGCACGAAGCCTGTTTCACCACGATTCTCATAGCCATGTTGGTAGATATCAGTGTTCGCCACACAAATCTGACCTGCACACGGCTGCAAACAGCCAGCAAGTGATGCGAGAAGAGTAGACTTTCCGGCCCCGCTTGAACCCATAATGGCAACAAGTTCACCGGGGTAGACCGTCATAGAGACGTCGTTCACTAAGCACTTTTTCCCAACAGCTAGCGAAACATGACTCATTTGGATAGCCGGTTTACAATCAGCGGGGCGGCCGATCTTGCCTACCCTTTCTGCACATAGAAGCACTTCTTCTGAGCCAAGACATAGAGTCGTATTTGGCTTGACTAATGTTCTGCTGCCGACAAATTCACCCTTATAAAAAGTGCCGTTTGTACTACCAAGATCTCGTATGAACCACCCGCTTGAAGTATGGGCAACTTCTGCATGAAAATTAGATACCATTGGTCGGTCGATGATTACGTCACAGTCATCGGATCTACCAATAATAATTCTATTATTATCGGTCGGAAGAGTGAGCCGTACTTGCGCAAGATTGCTACACTCCTGAGGCCAGGGCATCGGTATAGCACGACCCAAAGTAATTTGATCATTTTGATGAATTTTACAAACTTTGGTAACGCGATCACCATTTACGAATGTGCCATTTGTACTTTCTAAGTCTTCAATTTCCCATTCATTATCTCGTAAAAATAATTTGCAATGCTTCGATGAGACATATTCATCTTCAACAACGATGTCACATAGCTGGGAAGTCCCAATAAGCCATTGTCTATGCATTGTACTTTATGTGTTATGGACGGCTCTTATTACAGTTGGATTGACTTCACTGTAAATAGCTAGTCAGTCAATGACAACCACCTATCTCCCAATCCATATAATTTCAGCCGTTGGCATCTAAGGAATTTTACTTTGATTAAAGTCAAAACATGAGATTTGCTAGGTATCTTTTTTTCAGCCGAAAGTGACTAATGCAACACTTAGCGAACATCTGTATGAGAACCTAAGAAAATAAAAATGTTTTTTCAAATAACGGAATATTTGAGGTCATTTGATTTAGTTACAGCGTGAACGCCTGTTAGAAATCAAACTGTGAGCTTGTTCAATACTATGTGGCATATGTGTGGAAGATTAGTGGGCGGGGTCGGGCCAGAAATGAATAGTTGTTATCTATTGCGAGTGAAACAACGTTTGGCCCACTGTTGCCCAATAAATTTTCTTCGTGTTTTGAGAGGTGAGACTCCTGCCGGGGGTACTTCTTTTTCCACATTTATAGGCGTTTTTTGCCAAAAGCACACATGTGTGTGCAATCTGTGTGCAAACGTGTTCCTTTCCAACGCCTTAGTCTTCTTCCTGCTGTGGTTTCTTTGCTTCGCTTAACGAAAGTTTATGTCCCGTATAGATTTGATGGCGTTTATTCATTGCCGCCCTTTTTAGTCGCTGTACTTTTCTGGCAAGGTAATGTTTGGATTCGACTTCAGGATTTTGAGAACGTCTTTGTCAATTGAAGTTAGGCCGCGTAGGGACAGGTAGCCCCCTTCAAACTTTGCCAATTCCTGAGCAATGTCTTTGTCGATTGAAGTCAGGCCATCAAGTTTGAGTTTCTCTTCAACCTTCGCCAACTCTTGAGCCACGTCTTTGTCAATTGAAGTCAAGCCGGAAAGCCACAAGACGCCTTTAAACTTTGCCAATTCCTGAGCCACGTCTTTATCAATCGTAGTCAGGCCGTTGAGGTTCAGCCTCCTCCCGTCTAACCTCCCTTTTTTCCTCCCTTTAAACTTTGCCAATTCCTGAGCAACGCCTTTGTCGATTGAAGTCAGGCGGTAAAGCATCAGGCCTTGCCCTTCAACCTTCGCCAATTCCTGAGCAACGTCTTTGTCGATTGACGTTAGGCCGTCTAGGGATAGGTATTCCCCTTTAAACTTAGCCAATTCCTGAGCAACCTCTTTGTCGATTGAAGTCAGGCCGAGGGACAGGCTCCCTTTAAACTTAGCCAATTCCTGAGTAACTTCTTTGTCGATTGAAGTCAGGTCGAGGGACAGGCTCCCTTTAAACTTTGCCAATTCCTGAGTAACTTCTTTGTCGATTGAAGTCAGGCCGAGGGTCAGCCAAACACCCTCAAACTTTGCCAATTCCTGAGTAACTTCTTTGTCGATTGAAGTCAGGCCGTCAAGGGACAGCCAAGCCCCCTCAAACTTAGCCAATTCCTGAGTAACTTCTTTGTCGATTGAAGTCAGGCCGAGGGTCAGTCTCCCTTTAAACTTTGCCAATTCCTGAGCAACTTCTTTGTCGATTGAAGTCAGGCCGTCAAGGGACAGGCTTTCCCCTTCAAACTTTGCTAATTCCTGAGCAACGTCTTTGTCAATTGAAATCAGGCCATCAAGGTGTAGGTACTGTTGCCACTTTTTTTTGCCACCAAATCGACGGCTTGTTCCGCAGTCAAAGATGTAGTTTTATTTGTAATTTTGGGTAAGTCTTCAGCCAAACAAAAGCCGCTACTAAGAACCAGCACAGCAGTAATTAAAAATCTCATCATTCCTCCCCGTACATATTTCTTCTCTTCGCTTATTGGACATTCCCGCCAGTAGTCTCCTATTTTCCGCAGCGAATAGCAAGAATCAGAAGTGTCTTT
>WLWG01002229.1_pt1 | contig 15189 bp, 17 predicted proteins | sample 6712871 | NCBI WGS metagenome assembly WLWG01 (sample SAMN12718693, study PRJNA515312) | sponge metagenome | isolation source: marine sponge | host: Mycale hentscheli | place: New Zealand: South Island, Marlborough, Capsize Point | collected 2003-05-01
TGCTGATATCCTGATTGAATGATTTTGCGTTGTAAAACATGCAACTCATATCAGTTACATTAGATACATCCCAACTGCTGATATCCTGATTGAATGATTTTGCATGGCAAAACATGCAACTCATATCAGTTACATTAGATACATCCCAACTGCTGATATCTTGATTAAATGATATTGCGTTGTAAAACATACCTTTCATGTCGGTAACATACGTTGTACAAACACCGCCGATCTCACCAGCCAGCCAGCCATTAATCGCATTATGAATCGTTTCATCGTCAACAACTAACATCTGACGCCCGTTAAAAGTTACAAATGCCCCCACGGGGGCACCATTCGCTTTACATGTTTTCATTTTTTTCACCTCATTCTTCGCGGTCTGACCAATGCAGACCCGCTCCAACGTTATAGCAGTCCCATTTTTCCAGCCATTTTTCGTTGAATGCATCGGCATTATAAAACATGTAACTCATGTCAGTTACATTAGAAACATCCCAACTGCTGATATCTTGATTAAATGATATTGCTTCATAAAACATGCAATCCATGTCAGTAACACTCGAAACATCCCAATCACCGATTGGTTGATTGAATGATTTTGCATGGCAAAACATATTACGCATACCAGTAACATTAGAAACATCCCAACTGCTGATATCCTGATTGAATGATTTAGCATTAGTAAACATACCTTTCATATCAGTCACATTCGAAACATCCCAACTACTGATATCTTGATTAAATGAGTCAGCGCAGAAAAACATGTAACTCATATCATCGACATTCGACACATCCCAACTGCTGATATCCTGATTGAATGATTTAGCATTAGTAAACATGTAACTCATATCAGTTACATTTGATACATCCCAACTGCTGATATCCTGATTGAATGATTTTGTGTTGTCAAACATGCGGCGCATGTCAGTTACATACGTTGTACAAACACCGTCGATCTCACCAGCCAGCCAGCACTTAATCGCATTATGAATCGTTTCATCGTCAACAACTAACATCTGACGATCTTCAAACTCTACAAATGCCCCTACAGGGGCACTGTTCGCTTTACATGTTTTCATTTTTTTCACTCCTTTGTTTATCAGTTGATATAATGATAATAGTGCATATTTAGAACAAATCAAGATAAAAAGAATAATAATTAATCTTTTTCTATTATTTTAGCTCTGACATAGTTTAAGGTGCAATCTGGGTTTTTACTCATTAGATAATGTTCCACGAGAATTGAATACAAATCTGGACGATCCCGTTTCCAATTTGCTACTGTAGCTCGGCTTTTCATTTTGCAATGTCTTTGTATTTCTGCAACTGCTATTTTTTTCATCTATTATCTCCCCACTGTGCAGCCATTCCCTCGGCTAGACCTTCGAATGTTTTACTTCTTAATTTTGCTCTGTCTTTACCCGGTGACAAGTAATGTAGTTTTTGACGTTCTTTTTTACTCATTTTCAGCATTTCACTTTTTACATTGTTTGTTGATATTAAAAAGGGTAACCCTTTTAGCCATAAACAAGTCGCTTTTTGCTCTGGGTGACCAAACATCCAAGGTTGGACTACTTGAGATTGTTTGATTCCCCCTATCCTCTCTACCCCGTACTTATGCATGATAGGATTTTCTATAGCGACACGAGGACAATCCGCATTTAAAAAAAGCTTAAAAAATTTAGCCGCTTCATCCAATTTATCCCACCGGGAAGGGTCAGTGTGAAGATGACAAACCCCGCTATTACATAAATAGGTGCAAGGGGGGTGCGCAATAATCATATCCCACTGTTCCATTAATAACTCCCGAACGTCCCCTTGATGATGTGGCCCGGGCTGTTCGGTAGGCAAGACATCACAAGATATTGCATCGTGACCATTTTTTATAAATGCATCTCGGACAGTCCCAGAATATTCGCATGCGACAAGAATTTTCATCTGTTTTAACTCCTCATTTTTAGTCTGTACTTGTCCCAAAACGAGATTACAACCACATTATCGTTAATACGTATTTTTGTACCCCCCCCTTTAAATGTGTGCGTTGTTCCTCCCGTCTCAAAAATTGTTAACGCATAGGGCTCAACGTGTTTTAGTCGCATTACTTCGGCCACTCCCGCCTCTTTGCTATATAAAATCCAATCTAGCTTTTTTATCTCGTTAAGAGTTTTTTTAGCAACATCATCAAGAGGATAAAGCGGGATAGTTACATCGTAAATATATTGATCATAACGAAGCTTTGGAAATTCAAATTTGCATGTATTTTTAATCACTTTGACATCTATTTTAATGTCATCATTGATAAATGATACTGTCCCAACTTTATCGTTAATCTTTATTTTTATGATGTCATTCCGTTTTATCGTTATTGTGTTTATCCTCTCCCCTCCTATCGGAGGGAATAATCTTTTAAACCATTTCATCATACAGACACCCCCACCCAATTCGACTGACCACTAAAATATCTACGATTCTGACTGTAATATGCAGCTTTTCGCTCTTCGCATCGCATGCAGCGACCTTCATCATTGACGCACTCATCGCAATAAAACTGGTATTGTGCACAATCGCCGTGTTGGTCTGCATGCAAACCAATGCAGCCAAGGGCAAAAAAAAGTCTGCTGCAATCGATACAGTGCTGACAGCCAACTAGGTCAGTGCAGTTTTTGTTAGTATCTCTCATTGTTAATATCCTTTACTTGCGTTGTATTATAATAATAGTCTATTATTTTACTATTACAATACAAAAAGTTAATAATAGTCTAATTAAGGAGATAAAAAAATGGACCACGGCATAATCAATGATTACCTTACTCATAATAAAAGATTAATAACATTAAAAGGCAAGGTGCCGACGCTTAAAAGTTGGGTTAATTCTGCCCTCGATTGTGATGCTATTTATAGCCACCAAGGGAACCTAGGGTGGGCATTGGACCCCGGGGATTTAGTCGTCGATGTTGATCCCAAAAATGGGGGGGTGATGAGTTGGAGGCAATTAATTAACTCTATACCTCGACTGTTGGAGAGCATAACAGTTCATACCCCGTCGGGGGGTTGGCATTGTTATCTAAAATACAAAGAGCAAGAGGGGAAATTAAGAAAACAATTACCAGATTATCCCGGGATTGATTTTTTAACGCATGGAACTCAATGCGTGATAGCTGGTAGCACAACATCTAAGGGGCTATATCAGTGGGAGATGCCTGAAATCTATGGATTTCGGCAATCAGACGCACCAGAGGCATTAATTAATATACTTACTAACTCGAGTGCTCATATTAACATAAATGATTTTGATGATTTTACAGCGTTATGTAATCGATATGAGACAAAAGATAGCGATGTAAAAAAATGGCTAGATTACCTCGACCCTTCATGTGATTTTGATCAATGGGTGAAAGTTGGAATGGCTATTCACTCTTGGGATCCCGGAGATGAAGGGCTGGACGCATGGGAAGAATGGAGCGCTAAGGGCGACAATTGGGAGAGTGGGGCGACAAAAGAAAGGTGGAAGTATTTTAAATCTGATAAAAACACATTAACAACAGTTGCCACATTGTCATACCTAGCTAATCAATCAAATACAGTTCAGAAAGTTGATGATATTAATACAGTTCTAGAAACATTATCAAAGACTACAGATAGTAATGACATCAAAACTATTATATGTCCATTAATTAAAAAAATGCCTCTTGATGATATCGATAGATCTAGAGTAGCAAACAAAATAAAAGAGAGGTACAGCGAGTTAGGGGATAGGGTAGCTATCGCTGACATCCGAAAATTAATTAAACCAGCGATAGAAGGGGTTGTTTCTGCTCCTGAGTGGTGTGAGCAGTGGATTTATATTAATGACCTTTGCTTGTTTTACAATTTAGATAGTTATCAGATGTACAAAGCCGAAGCGTTCAATCTTCTCAATGGTCACAACATCGCGGAAGGCGAGGGGGGCGGGAAACAGAGTGCTTTAAAATATGTATCAGACAATGGATTTATTCCGTTAGCCAATGGAGTTGGATATTTCCCTCAGTTAGACAGCGGGGTTGTTAATGTCGAGGGGAGAGATTATGTTAATACATTTAATCATGCGTCAATTCCTGCACCAGCGGCTGTAATAGATTCAAATGGAGAAACCGCAATTTCATTAATTAAAACCCATTTAGAAGTGATTTGCGGGACACCAGATAACGCCTCTATACTAGAACAGTGGTTAGCGCATAATGTTCAATTCCTAGGTAAAAAAATACTATGGTCCCCAGTTATCCAAGGGATCCAAGGGGTCGGGAAATCTTTTATTGGTGCGCTCCTTAAAACCGCGCTAGGCGATCGTAATGTCGGGACTGTTAGCCCAAGTCAAGTGGTGAGTGATTACAACGGGTGGGCGAGTGGGGTGCTCGTAAACGTATTAGAAGAGTTAAGAGTCAAAGGGCACAATCGTTATGAAGCAGTTAACGCACTAAAGCCATTGATTACAGATAGGAAAATACAGGTTGTGGATAAGTTCATCCGGCAACATGAGACCTTTAACACTACTAACTATATATGTTTTACAAATGATCGGGATGCTCTACCTGTTGATAACACAGATAGACGCTGGTGGGTTGTTTTCAACAAATTAACATCTCTTGATGATATACAAAAACTCACTGGCATAGACAAAAATATCTATTTCCCACGGCTTTGGGATGCTCTACGTAATAATACGGGCGCCATTGTGCGCTGGATGAACGAAATTGTTATTACTCAAGATTTCTTATCGTATCACCAAGCGCCAGTAAGTGATGATAAAGAGTTAATGATCACAACAGAGGAAGCAATGATAGAGGGGCTACAAGAAGCGAAAAATTTAATCGCTCAAGGGGGGGATTATTATTGTGATGTTGCTATTTGTTCCTCGGATTTTTTTAAAGATTTATATCTTACATACCCAAATTTAGTGTTGACCAACATTCAAAAAAATAAAATCCTAAAAAGATTAGGGTATTCTTGCCAAGGTCAAATCAAATTTTATGGGCAAAAAAAAATAGTCTGGGTGAAAGAAAAAATGGAAAAGGATAAAATCCGGGATATTTTAACAGGTGTTTAATAGTGCCCCATACCTTAAAAAAGGGGGATGGTACTTAACAATAGTTAATAATTGTACAAAGGTACCTAACTATTAATTTTGTTTCGTACCCCCTCAAAACCGCACCACTAAAGGATTTATTAGTATAAAGTACTAAGGTACTAAGGTACTAACCTATTATTAATATATATAGAGATATATATATAAAAATAAAAAATAAAAAAAATATATATATATTCTCTCTATAGAAAGGGGTAGGGATTGATTCCCTTGGGTCCTTAGGTACTTTTTAGCCTAAGTTATTGATTTTTAAAGTTTAGCAGTGGTACGTATAGCTGTTTTTATGTCGTCCTTGTAAAGTACACCATCTTCCTTTATTTGTAAGGGCTTGATTTAACAGGGGATTTAATAATTTTATGCCAGTCTGGTCTTTTTTGTTGACTTATTAAATATTCGCCCGTATTATTAATAATGTCCTTTTACAAGGATATTATGTATACGCGATTTTTCTTTCCACATTCTTGAAAACGTAAGCCCCCTTGGAAGAAACACCCCCGCTGCTTTTGAGGGATTGGATTTCTTTAACTTTGGATTAATATCATTAATGTCTATCAAGCACGACAATTATCCCTTTGTGGCGGATTCAGAACAAATTAAGTTTATCCAAGAAAATGCGCATGTATTAACAGCTGATAATGTCGCGGACTACTTAGGGATTGCTAGAAGAACATTATTTAAAGCATTTGACAGACAGCCAGAATTGAAAGAAGCTTGGCAAATAAGCAGGGTTAAAAAGTTTGCCCAAGTTGGGAGTGCATTGTATCAAATGGCAATGGAAGGCAATGTCACCGCTTGTATTTTTCTATTAAAAGCTCAAGGGAAATGGACTACCACAACAGACGAAAAAGAAAATTCAGATGATAATCCTGTAAGGTCTATAGATGATCTATATGGAGAGCGTTCAAATGACAATTGAAATTATTGTACCATCTGACCAATGGGTTCAGATTACAACAGCAGGAGAAGAGAAAGGATCTCTTTATTGCCCCGAGCAGAACACAACTATAGCATTGACAGAAAGCAATACGCCTCCATCTGATGCAATATCAGATACTCCTTTATCATCAACCATTAATTCCTTTGAAAATAAGGGTTTTTTTGGTCTAGGTGCGAATAAATTCCTTTACGCTAGAGCAATAAATAATCCCGGTAAAATAACTATTTCAGTGGCTAGTTAAAAATTTATCTCCTGTGGCTTGCCCCTATTTGGGGCTTTTTTTTTATGTGAATATAAAAAGGTGCTTATTATGCCCATATCAGATCAAGAAATTATCAACATTGGGGGCTCTGGTGGTTCGTCAGGAATAACGGAGATCGTGGCAGGAAATGGCATAGCCGTTGACTCATCTATCCCTGATAAACCTGTAGTATCAACGCTCCCTTTGTCTATTGCAGGCCGTAGAATTAACGCCTCAGAAACTCTATTACCAACGTCTGAAAATATAATAATTTCCGAAATTACAACCTCACCTGTTACGCTGACGTTACCGCTGTCTAGTGATTACCCCGTTGGGACTACTTGGTTCAGCACTCGGTTTATAAATGCTTCAGACCAAGTTGTAACAATCGAAACAATCGATGGTTCAGAATTTTATCAAGGCCGGGGTAATAAAATAAATATGGTTCCCGGTGTGGCTGGCACAGCTGATATAACAATAAGCGCTTTTAATTTTGCAGCTTTCCCACCCTTCCCGGCTCGAAATGGATGGGCAATACAAGGGGGTATCCCGGTATCAATGTATGCGTTATATTCCGGGACTGTTGACATGAGTACATTCGAGGGTTCGGGGGCTCCTATTGAGTATGATTCTGACACGGAAACGGACAATGAAGAGATAATCGAATTAGAGAATAGCAATAAAGAAAGAGCAATTCTGAAAAAAGGGGGGAGAACCCGTGTAAACGTTGATCTTGAAATTAATGCAACCGGGTTCTCCCCTGCTTGGAATATAACAATAAGAGGCCGTGTGTTCAGGAATGGCGCTTATGTTAATATAGGGTTAATCTCAGAGGCGGGAACGGGAAATTTTGGCGGTGAGGATGCTTGGGTATCTAAAGAATATTATTTTGATGCTCAGCCCGGTGACAAGTTGGAACAGCTGCTTTTTAGCTCTGGGGTCAATGGCGAACTTAAATCTTCAACCATGCGGGTTTATACTAATCAATGATCAGATTAAACCCGGCACTCAGGGGATTTTGGCAAACTAATAAATCGTATAAAATACTTAAGGGCGGAAGGGTCTCAAGCAAAACAGAAGACACAGCGGGACGGTGCATATACCTTGCCTTAAACTTCAAACTTAAATTTTTATGTTTGCGTCAGTTTCAAAATAAAATAGCTGATAGTGTCTACCCAGTGCTTAAGAAAAAGGTATATGATGAAGAAGTGGAAAGCTCCTTTATTTTCACCAAATCGTCTATTATCTGCAAGCGGACAGGATCAGAATTTATATTTAACGGGCTATCAAGAAATACCGAAGATATTAAAGGAATTGATGGTATAGATATATGCTGGATTGAGGAAGGCGAGGGGCTGACAGAGGAACAATGGGATATTGTAGATCCGACCGTTCGCAAAGAAAACAGCGAGATATGGATTATATACAACCCCCGGCTTCAGTCTGATTTTATCGAATCAAAATTACCTAAGCTTCTAGGCAATGACGCAATAATAAGGCACATTAATTATAACGAAAATCCTTTCATATCAAGCACTTCATTACAAAAAATTAACAGATTAAAAGATTTGGATGAAGAAGCTTACGAACACATTTATTTGGGTGTACCTAAGACAGATGATGACGCTGTTATCATAAAAAGAACTTGGATTGATTCAGCCATAGATGCTCACCTTAAACTAGACATAGACTTAACTGGGGATAGAACAATCGGTTATGATGTGGCAGATAGTGGAGCTGATAAATGCGCTACAGTGTTGTTTAATGGGTCTATAGCTGTATATTGTGACGAGTGGAGTGCGGCCCCAGATGAGTTACTGGAGTCATCTACTAGAGTGTATCATTTATCAGTTACTAATAACGCTCAGATAGTTTATGATTCTATCGGGGTGGGTGCAGGAACGGGTTCACACATTAACAGATTAAACGAGATGAATTATACAGATGTTAAATGTGATGGGTTTAATGCTGGTGCACGTGTGATAGACCAAGATGATATATATCTAGGGGATGGTGATAATGCCATTCTCAATAAGGATTTTTTCGAGAATGCCAAATCTCAAGCGTGGTGGTCGTTAGCTGTAAGATTCCGGAACACATACAACGCTATTAATAAAGGGCTTAGGTATGAATCGCACGAGTTGCTCTCTATTGATAGTTCAACCGCCAACCTTGAGCAATTACGAATTGAGCTATCAACGCCGAGAGAAGATTATTCCGACGCTGGAAAAGTGATGGTCGAATCTAAGCGCAAATTAGCAAAAAGGAATATTAAATCACCAAATCTAGCGGATGCGTTTGTGATGGCTGTAGCACCTAAGCCAAAAGAAACAATCGACTTTCTATCTTGTGATATCGAACTATTACGGAGTTAATAAATGAAATTGAACATTGGAATAGAACAGGACTTAAATATATCCACTTTGTTTGTAGCATTTTCGGACACGCCAGCACCTTCAATTGGTAGAGAAGCCCCACAAATACTTATACATAACACATCAGCAGGTCTGATAGCTTCGGTGGGTCACAATTATGGTCTAGGTACATTAAATATATATGATGTATCATTTAAAATATGCAATGAAAAATGTAGACCAGATGGTAACATGGGGGATGAGTCTTTTTTTGCGTACGCTGTTAATAAAGGGATAGATATTTATCAAGGGGAAAAAGAATCATTTTGCCAGTCGTACAACTTGAAATCCCATTTGCAACTCAAAATAAGTGAAGATAGCGAACACTACCTCTCAATTATAAGTTTATTCTTGTATGCTCCTTATTGTGTTTTATATGTAGCCCCGTCTTTAACAGTAAATAACAAAATGACAGCCTTTAGATTAAAGTTAAATGATGTAACTTTAACAAATTGTGGAAGTGAGGGTAATAAAACTGTTGTTAATTTAGAGTCATAAAGAGATATTATGTTCAGCATATTCAAGAAAAAAAGCCCCATAGAAACACCTAAACCAACAGACCAACAGACTACCAGCGAAGGGTGGGGGAGCTTTGGCCTACCTCCCACTGGAGAGACGCAAGCGAGAACTATCGAGAAGTTGAACAATAAAGTTTTCCAAATAGAAACCCCAACAGCATTTGGACATGCCATGGATAGTTGCCCAAGTGGTGAAGAATTGGTTAACCCGTATACGTTAGATGGGCAATCAATAAACCCAGTGGTTCTCGATTATTTTGCAAATACAGCTGCTTTTATAGGGTATCAAAATTGCGCTATTTTAGCACAAAAAAAATTGATGTCTGTGGCATGCACAATAAAAGCGAAAGAAGCGGTAAAAAATTGGTTCGAATTGGCGTTCACCGATATGGATCAATCAACTAATAGCGGGGAAAAGGTAACAGATAAAATAATTTCTTACATCCGAGGAACAGATAAAAAATACAAGGTAAAGAATAACATAGTTAAAGCCGAACATTTTAAAAATGTGTTTGGCATTCGCCATGTGTTATTCAAAGTTGAATCAATAGACCCGGATTATTACCTGAAGCCGTTTAATATCGATTCTGTTTCCACGGGGAGTTACAAAGGGATGCATCAGGTAGATCCCATTTTTATCACGCCTGAATTTTCCGAATCCGGATTATCTGATCCTCTATCCCCTAATTTTTATAACCCCCTCTACTGGGTTATTAATGGAGTTAAAATACATCGCTCACATTTTGTTATTATCTATGGCGATGAGGTGCCCGATCTTCTCAAACCATCGTACAGGTATGGGGGCGTCCCATTAGTTCAACAACTTTACGAGCGTCTATACAAAGCAGAACGGACAGCAAACGAAGCACCTGAACTTGCGTTAACAAAAAGATTAAATGTAAGAAAAACGAATTTATCCAAAGCGTTAGCAAATGGGGATTCATTTTTAAAAAGAATGCAGGATTTAGTGACGTTTAGGGATAATTACGGGGTATTAATTGCAGACAATAGCGAAGAAATACAACAACTTGATACGACATTATCAGACTTTACAGATGTAGTTAATAATCAATATCAATTGTTTGCAGCTGAAGCGACCATCCCGGCAGCTAAATTATTAAGCACGTCCCCGCAGGGTATGAACGCCACGGGTGAATTTGAGATGAAAAACTACAATCAAACTGTTTCAGATGTTCAGGAAAATATAATGTCGCCCATACTCTATGAGCACTATAAACGGCTGTTACGGAGTGAAATTTATCCCGAATTTGGGGTAAGTGATTTAGAAATAGATATTAGGTGGCTTCCACTCGACAACCCAACAGCGATAGACACAGCAACAGTAGAGAATTTAAAATCTCAAACAGATTTAACATTAGTACAGACGCAAGCGATAACGCCTGAAAATGTGCGGGAACGGCTATCACAAGATCCTAATAGTCAATATTTCAATATAAAACCATTTGAGGATGAACCTATAGATGATGAACCTATAGATGATGAACCTATAGATGAAGATAAACAAAATGAAGATCTAGATGTAGATGATCGGTTAAATAATGAAGAGTAAATTTGTTTTTAGTAATAAACGTGCAAAAACATTGAAAAACAATGATATTGTTGAAGGGCCTATTTTATTACCAGCCGTAGCATTACAAGATGAATTTGTCAAATCTTGGTTGAAACAGCTTGATTTAATGCATAAAGACATAGATAAACAAGTGATGAGTTTATTTAAATCTCCCTTATCAAAAAAAACTTATGCACACGATGCCAGTCTTGCCAGTCTTGCTAAGCGGTTAACTAATAAATTAACTGATAAATGGAGTAATCGGTTTAATAGTTTTGGTGATAAGTGGGGTAATAATATGAGCAGCGCTTTCAATAAACAAGCGTCTATCTCTTTATCTATGTCTTTAAAATCCTTGTCTGGTGGGATACCTATCAAATCAGATGCTATAAATGAGCGCACTAATAACATTATGATAAGTGGAGCGGCAGAAGCTGCAAGTTTAATAAAAAGCATATCAAGCGAGTATCTTTCTAAAATTTCGGAAGAAGTCTTGCGATCTGTACGGGATCCAGCCGCTGGCGGTCTATCTAAATTAATTGCGAATATACGAAGCAAACTGAACGGAAGATATAGACGAACAAAAAACCACGCAAAAAACGTGGCACTTGATCAAACAAGGAAGGTTTTCAATAACTTAAACGCATCTAGGTTACAAGACGCAGGGATAGAAGAGTTTGAGTGGATTCATTCGGGTGGGGCAAAGGAGCCAAGAAAGGATCATATAGCTATGAATGGAAACGTGTACAGGTTTGATAACCCTCCTATCATAGATAAACGTACAGGCGAACGGGGGTTACCCGGTCAGACTTATTATTGCAGATGTATGATGAAGCCAGTGGTTAGATTTAAACGTAAACGTAAAAGCGAAGGTGTATAGGTGAGGAAAGTAGATAAAGATGAAGGGTGGTTTGAAGTTGAGGATAACCCTATTTCTAAAGCTGGGGTTTTTCAATATCTAGGTTCTAATATTAGTCCAGATCTAATACCAGATAGATTATATAATGTATATCGTCCTGCTGAAGAGTTAGAAAAAGCTGAAACTATAGAATCGTTTAAATTAAAACCGTGGATAATAACACATAAAATGCTAGGGGATGCATTCGATCCAGAAGATGACACTGAAATAGAAGGGTTTATTGGTGAGAAAATCTATTTTAAAGACAACGTCTTGTATGCTAACATCAAAGCAGTATCAAAGCGGTTACGGGATTTTATCACATCTGGGGTAAAAGAGCTAAGCTGTGGGTATCAATGTAAGTGGGATATAGAACACGGTGTTACAAGTGGGGGGGAATCTTATGATGTGGTACAGCGGGATATCATAGGTAACCACCTTGCGTTGGTTGATTCGGGCCGTATGGGTCCGGATGTGGCAGTAATGGATTGTAACGTTAATTATTTTAATTTTGCGTTTGACTCTAAAAAAGGTAAAGATATGAATGAATTAGAAGATCGTGTTGCAGGCGATGACGATTTAGAAACAAGGATCGGGGTTCTTGAGGATATGGGGAAAACTACCCGTGATCAGCTTGATAAAATTTCTAATATGTTATCCAAACTAACAAAAGACTATGATAAAAATGTCGAAGTTGTGGAGGATGAACAGGTAGAAGATGAATGCGATAGTGAAGTAGATGTTTCAGAAGATGATGACAACGAAGTTGAAATTGTAGAGGACAGCGAAACCGAGAACGGCAGTAGCAAAGATAGTTATTCAATGGATGCGATGGCTAAAAAACTTAAGTCGCTAGAAAATATGATTACTAATCAAGCGGTTATATCTAAACAGAAACAAGAGAAAGAGGTTTTATATAATCAGGCATCTTTCCACGTGGGCGCATTTGACCATTCTGATATGACGCTGGAGCGAATGAGCACATACATTGTTGATAAACTCGGGATTCCCGGGGTAAAAAACAAAAATCACGGTGTTGTAACTGGTTATTTGTCAGCTAATAACGCGCCCCATTTATCTACTAAATCACATGCTACAGATAGTAAAAAGAGTGAAGGGTTAATTGATAAAATATTAGGTAAGAGGGATTAAACGATGGTAATGCAAAACGATGTCAGAAATAGATTAGCCACAGGTAACGTTGGCGAATATGTTAAAACAGGACCGAGAAGGGCGAATATTAAGCGCTTATCTTCATCCGATCAAACCCTTAACGTAATAGGCCGAGTATTTCAGCAAGTGGCTCAGCAAGACGATCTTGTTGCTGTGGATATTGGAAGTGGCGGCATTTGTGCCGGGGTTTTAGGCTTTCCAAAACGTTACGCTTTAAACGGTACAGCCGCAGGTGGGACACTATCAGCAACAACAATACTCCCCAATAATACCAATGTCGAGATGATAATGGAAGGCACTATTTTTGCTAACGTGGCTAATGCTGGGGCTGGTAATTTGATCGGTAATATCCTTTTTTATGATTTTTCGACTGGGGAAATTAGTTCTGACGACCCGGGAGCTACTCCCCCTGCTGGCACTGCAATTATACCAAATGGTGTAGTTACGGGGGCTAATACGGCTGGCGGAACATTAACAGAAATTTATATTAACATCCCGGGCTAAGAGGTAAACAAAATGACACAATTATCAGAAGTACATGGTTTTATTCCAGCGGGCCAGAAATACCATATAGGCAAATCAGAAATTAAAGGCATTGCACAAAACTCACACGTTCAACGTTTGTTAGGTTTAGGTGTATCTAACCCAGCCGCAAATAACATTAATAGATTTGCAATGGATGCGGATTTAACTCCTACGTTAACTACTCCGTCTGTTAACACCCCTACTCAGTTTTTACAACAATGGTTGCCCGGTGTGGTTAATGTTGTTACGCAAGCTTTGTGCGCTGATGATATAATGAGTACTCTCACTATAGGAGCGTGGGAAGATGAAGAGATGGTGCAACAGGTTGTCGAGTGGACAGCAGACGGTGGGATCTATGGGGACCACACGCAGATACCGTTATCATCGTATAATGTTAACTTTGAAAGGCGTACTAATATTAGGTTTGAGTTAGGTGTAGAAGTACATCGTTTAGAAGATGCACGGGCAGCACGGCAACAAATATCAGCTATTGATCAAAAACGTGCCGCTTGTGCTCGCCAGCTTAACATTCTAAGGAATTTCACATCTTTTTTTGGTTACGCAGACGGGACTAACCGGACATTTGGCATCCTGAACGATCCTAACCTACCCGCTTACATACCTTCACCAGCTGGAGGAAGTGGTTTAACTACCTTTGCTTCTAAAACAGTGAATGAAAGGATTGCTAGCTTATTAATCTTAGTGCAAGAATTGATAACCCAATCTGGCAAAAATGTAGACCCGATCCGAGACAGAACCGTTTTAGTATTGCCATTGGGTATCTCTACCACATTTTTAGATATTAACGAATTCGGTATATCTGTTAAAGCGTGGCTTTCTGAAAATCTACCACTATGTCGAGTTGAATCGGTGCCTGAGTTTGTAGATGCGAATGGTGGGGAAAGCGTGATGTATATGATGGCCGAATCGGTGCCAGATAGCGGAACAGATGATGGGGAGGTAATCACTCAATTAATCCCTACCAAACTTTTTTTATTGGGCTCTATGCAGTTAATAAAAGGGTGGCAAGAAGGTTATACGAATGCTACTGCCGGTGTTTTAGTTAAACGACCATTCGCAACTGTTAGAATGACAGGAGTATAAAAATGCCAGTAATATATAGTACATTATCATGCGATCAATCCTACCGCCTATGGGACTGTGAACTTAAAGGTGTAACAGATGAAAAAGGGTTTCGCACACCGAATAGCACTTTTCAATTTTTGGTAAATGGAAAAGCTAACATTACTAACAAGATTTTAATTACTCCAAAAGGGGTGGCAACTGTATGTAGTGCTGAACAATTGGAAAAATTAAAAAAATGTGCATGTTTTAATAATCATGTTAATAGAGGCTATTTGTTAATAGATGAGGCCGCTAAAAATACCAGCGCTGAAAAAGCTGATAAAGTGGCTGAAAATATGACCCAAAAAGATAAATCAGCGCCTAAAACGGAAAAGGATATCCCTAAAGAGGTTAAGGTAACTAAGGTTGATTCAAGTGCCAAATAGTCAAATCGGGTTAGATATTGCAAAGTTCCGGGATGAATTCCCGGAATTTGGAGACACATCTAAATATACAGACCTCTATATAGAAAGTAAGTATAATATGGCGATTTGCTATATTAGTGATTCCCATTGCAGCTCTTTGACAGATGATTGTAATCAGTACGCCCTTTATTTAATGATTGCGCATCTTATAAAAATTGACGATGAGATAACCGCAAATGTTAAACGGGGTGTTATAACCTCAGCATCACAAGGGCGAGTAAGTACAAGTTTTGAAACCCCG
>WLWG01002232.1_pt1 | contig 15181 bp, 12 predicted proteins | sample 6712871 | NCBI WGS metagenome assembly WLWG01 (sample SAMN12718693, study PRJNA515312) | sponge metagenome | isolation source: marine sponge | host: Mycale hentscheli | place: New Zealand: South Island, Marlborough, Capsize Point | collected 2003-05-01
AATACGCCGGAGCGACCGGCCACGGCGGGTTGCTGGTAATTAAAGGTAATGCCAGCTCGCGCTGTGGCATCTCAATGAAAGGGATCGATATCGTCGTGCATGGCAACATCGGCTAATACTTTACGATCCAGCTCAACACCGGCTTTGTTTAAGCCATTCATGAAACGGCTGTAAGAAATATCGTGTTCACGAGCACCCGCATTGATACGAACAATCCACAATGCACGGAATTCACGTTTTTTAACGCGACGATCGCGGTAAGCGTATTGATCGGCTTTGATCACTGCTTGTTTAGCAACTCGATACACGCGACTGCGAGCACCGTAATAACCTTTGGCGCGCTTAAGCACCTTCTTGTGTTTAGCTCTGGCAATAACGCCGCGCTTTACTCTCGCCATAATCGTGACTCCTCAAAATAGTTAGACGTTGAATGAACACATTGATTTAAGGCTAGGCGCCCTCTAACAATCGCTCGGCCATGCGTTTATTGGATGTAGCAAACGTACCACCCTCCACTCGCAAGTGACGTTTACGCTTGGTGGTCATTTTAGTCATAATGTGGTTACGATTTTTACGACGAAATTTAATTGAACCGTTACCGCGTTTTCGAAAACGCTTGGCAGCGCCTCGATGAGTTTTTAACTTAGGCATTGTGAACTCCGCATTTAAGTTTATTGAATCTTTAGGGTTTCATTAGGGCAACAAAGCACCCATACTAAACCCTACTTTTTAGGTGCAAGCACCATCACCAATTGGCGTCCTTCTCGTTTGGGGCGCGCTTCAACGACACTACAATCGGTCAAATCAACGGCAATCCGTTCCAACAGTTCCATCCCTAACTCTTGGTGAGCAATTTCACGACCACGAAACCGTACCGTGACTTTTGCTTTGTCGCCATTTTCCAGGAATCGTCTCAGGTTGCGTAGTTTGACCTGGTAATCCCCTTCCTCCGTGCTTGGCCTTATTTTTACTTCCTTGACTTGAATCTGTTTTTGCTTACGCTTGGCAGCATGTTGTTTCTTTTCTTGATCATATTTAAATTTACCATAATCAATCAATCGACACACCGGCGGCGTTGCCGCCGCAGAAATCTCTACTAAATCCAATCCCGCTTCTTTCGCCATTCGCAATGCTTCATCACGCGAAATGACGCCGACTTGATCACCACTGCCATCAATTAACCGAACTTCTATGGCACGGATTTGATCATTGATCCGATTTTTAATAACTAATCCTCCACTTGACCTTGCAGTTTGGTCTCTTTATGAGTCACATCTTTTTTGAGTATGGCTAGAAACGCGCCGACAGACAGACTACCAAGGTCTCGACCTTCACGAGTACGAACTGCTACGGTGTTGGTTTCTACTTCTCTATCACCCACCACCACTAAATAAGGGACTCTATTTAATGTATGGTGGCGGATTTTAAAGCTTATTTTCTCATTTCTCAAGTCACAATCTGCACGATAGCCTTGTTGTTTCAATTCTTGAGTAATTTGACGTGCGTAATCATGTTGTTGATCGGTGATAGTTAACACCATCATTTGACATGGCGCAAGCCAAGTTGGCAATTTACCTGCGTAATGCTCGATTAAAATACCCATGAACCGTTCAAATGTCCCCAAAATAGCGCGATGCAACATCACCGGGGTTTGTTTACTACCATCTTCGGCAATATAATGGGCTCCCAACCGCTCCGGCATGGAGAAATCCACCTGCATAGTGCCACATTGCCAAACACGTCCGAGACAATCGCGCAATGAACATTCAATTTTAGGGCCGTAAAATGCACCTTCGCCCGGATTGACGGCCCATTCCAATTGCCGCTGAGTCAAAGCATTGGCCAACGCTTGCTCGGCTTTTTCCCAATTGGCCGCCGACCCAATGTGTCGTTCAGGTTGGGTGGCTAGGCGAAAAATAACGTCTTCAAAACCAAAATCTCGGTAAACCTTTAACAAGGATTGCAAAAATACATCCACTTCTTGCTGGATTTGCGCATGGGTACAAAAAATATGTCCATCATCTTGCACAAAGTTACGCACACGCATCAAACCATGCAACGCCCCTGACGGTTCACATCGATGACAATTACCAAACTCCGCCAACCGAATGGGCAAATCCCGATAACTGCGCAATTGACTGTTGAACACTTGAATGTGACAGGGACAGTTCATCGGTTTGATGGCAAACACGTGATTTTCGGTTTCGGTGATAAACATTTCTTCGTGAAACATGGCCCAGTGACCAGACTTTTCCCACAATTGTCGATCGACGATTTGTGGCGTGCGGATCTCTTGATACTGCTGATCATCCAACAATGCTCGTAAATATTGCTGCATGGTTTGATACACGGACCATCCGGCTTGATGCCAAAACACCATCCCCGGCGCTTCGGGCTGAAAATGAAAAAAATCCAATTCGCGACCCAACTTACGATGATCACGTTTTTCGGCTTCTTCAATGCGCATTAAATACGCTTTCAATGCTTTTTTATTGGCCCATGCCGTTCCATAAATACGCTGCAACATTTCATTGTTGGCATCACCCCGCCAATAAGCTCCGGCAACTTTCGTCAATTTGAACGCGCCCAGTTTACCGGTACTCGGCACATGCGGACCACGGCATAAATCCTCGTAATCGCCCTGTTTGTACAAAGAAATGATTTCATCTTCAGCAATGTCTTCAATAATTTGAGCTTTATAGTGCTCGCCCAATTGGCGAAAATAAGCAATGGCTTCATCACGTGGCATGTCCCGACGTGAAATCGATAAATCTTGCTTTACCAATTCCAACATTCGCTCTTCAATGCGTTGTAAATCTTTTGGGGTGAATGATCGCTGAAAGGCAAAATCATGATAAAACCCATCTTCCACCACCGGCCCAATCGTGATCTGTGCTTGTGGATACAATTGTTTGACGGCTTGTGCTAACAAATGAGCCGTGGAATGACGAATCACTTCCAAACCCGCATCGTCCCGATCAGTGACAATCACCACCGTGCAATCCTGGCGGATGACAAACGAGGTATCCACCAATTGACCATTGACCTTACCCTCAATAGCGGCTTTGGCTAGATTCACACTAATACGCTCAGCTACTTCCACCACCGAAACCGGCGCGGTAAACGTTTGTTGGCTGCCATCTGGCAAAGTAATTACAGGACTCATGGTCTTCTCAAACATCTCATTTCTTGGTCATCGAAGGCACCAATCTCTCACCCCCTCAATCACCATCCTATGCAAATTCAATGGTAGGCACGAGTGGAATCGAACCACCGACCCCCACCATGTCAAGGTGGTGCTCTAACCCCTGAGCTACGTGCCTATTATGCGAACGGGTAAGCTTATTTTTAGATCGATGGCTTGTCAACGATTTCGTGTACGATGTTTTTATATACCCATTCCACTTGAAGCTTCAAGTGGAATGGGTATAGACCTTCCTAAATTAGAAGATCAAGAAAAACACTTCCAAAACAAAATGGTTTGAATTGTAGGGTAGAGATTCCCCCTCTCCCTGAATCAGTCCTGCATCAGGATAATAAGTTCTAAGTTTATGAAATTAAAGTTCAGCCGTCTTAATAATTCATTAATTCATCCGGTGATATGATGGCGATCTTGCACATGTTTAGTAATCAGTAGAAGGTAAATCATTATGTGTAGCCGCCCAGTAAATATGGATGAAATTTTTGATTCTCGCAACGATGGAACAGCCTCCCGATCAACAGACACTGTATACATAAGAGGGGAAACTATTGTCTCTACCGCCTCAGCTCTATCAACATTTCCACGCGCGTTTATAGCACAAGAAACCTTAGAAGATACAGAAAAACAAACCGTCCAGCAGTATCTCAAAACAATCGACCAGATAAAAACATCCTGGAAAGGAGCATTGAGCACCCTTAATCAGACGGTATCAAAAGAAGAGCAACAATGGCAGCTATGTTTGAATCAAATCATAGTAGAGAAGGCACAGCAACTAGGTCAGTCGTTACAGAATTCATCAATAGACCTGCAGCAAATCCAACAACAAGCATTAAGATCACTTCAACAAAACATAACGCAAGAATCAATAAGTTTATGGTTCCAAACCTTGTCTCTATTTGAACAAGAGAAGTTAAATCCTTTAGTACAAAAAGTGTCAGAATTACTTCAACAAATGGAACAAAAATGTCAAAGACAGTTACAGAAAATAGAACAAAAAGAATCAATTTCCACAACCGATATTGATCATTTTTTATCAGCCCAGCAACAAGATATAAATACGTGTCAAGAAGAATTAGAAAGCTCATGGCAGAACACTGTTCAAACATTTTCAAAAGAATGCCAAGCGAAGGCAAACTTGTTGTTAAAAAATTATACAGACAATCTCCAGTTGGCGCTCACTCAGGAAAGATTGGCTGATGAAATACAACGCTTGCAAGCATCGCATTCAACACAACCAATATCCCAACCACCCAACAACACTTATCAAAAAACAACATCAAGCTCACAACCACCGACTCCTGCTGATTCTGATAAAGAAAATAAGAGTGACAATTTTGCGGACACACTAAATTCCCATCCTCAAAAAGAAAGTACTATTAACCCAGAGGCTGATAGTCAACAAAAACCAGCAAGCAAGCAGCCCGTATTAACTCTTGATACCACCGATTTGCATAGGTCTTGGCAACCAGAGCAGGAACCGTCACCAAAATCATCCCCCCTTGCAAAAAGACAATCCATGCTATCACCACAGCAACTAAAATACTTCCAACGTATCCGCCCAGCACAGAACACGACTCACAAAGTCGTTCCTCAAACACCCAAAAAATCGCTAGAAAGTTATCATCCCAAACCTGCGAAGACGATCAAGGAAGTGATTGCTGAAGTTGAAAAAATCATTCAATTGCTAAATTTGATCAAACAACGCCGGACGAGACATCCAGACATAGATTGTTTGGATGTAACAAAAGTTATTTTCCCTCAAGAAGGCTCGCCTCGTTTACTAAATTCTGGCGTTGATCTTACGGAAGAACATTCCAGACCGATGATCTGTTTTATCTCAGACTCAGCCCCAGAAACATCACAGGCACATGCAAAAGCGGAGCTCAACCTGATTGATGACTTCATCGTAGAAATATTTAGCCACAGAAGCCAGTTCGACCAACAGTATCAGCCAGCAATCAGTCAAATGATCCAATTAAGCCAAAGCACAAAGTACAATTCAAACACCAAGTCTTCACCCACCAGTCTTGACGATTTAATCAAAGGATTTACCCAATCAATTAAGGACTTAAAAAAACCTTCGTCCGCGACACATACACAAGGTATGGCAACTAAAAGTTCATCATTTTTTCCAAGCATTTCGAGTCTCATGAGTCGACTCACCACCCTCACACTATCAGTAACAGACTCTGACCACTCAAAACCAACGCCAACTTTCTAACGCTGCAACAATGCGCTTGCCCACTTTTTGGCAAGCGCATTGCAACTCAAAAATCGCCAAAAATCTTCAAATCCACAAAGTATACAATCGATAGCGGCGAAACAATCGACTCCAATGGCGACAAATGTTTTCTATTGGGCTGCCGGCTGGAATCATTGCGAAATTTAATTGTTGGTAATCACGCAACAACGCTTGATCCGCCATTTTGTAAATCAATCCTTTAGCCAAGCGACGATGTTGATGCGATCGGGCAATCGCGACATAACCCACATTCATAACATCCACCGCTCGCTTGGCGCGCTGAGTACGCCACCATTTGGTCAGACTAGAACCAGTGTATGTTTGTTGCACGGTGGGTAAATGATCCGCCAGACTGTAAATAAACCCAACCTCGCGCTGCATGTCGTCCATCACAAACAACGCTAACTGTGGATCGAAATATGTTTTTAACTGTGGCAATCGTTGAATAAAGCCACCAGTGAGCGCATTGGCAATCGAATGAGGATGCAATTGCGCTTGCTGCATCAAACGCTGCATTAATTTAATTTCATCATCAAAACGAGACAAGCGAAATGGGCGAAACGCATAATCGTGATCCAACACATGTTGATAATCGATTTTTAACATCGCTAATAATTTCGGCAAATCATCCACTCGATATGAATTCAAATCTTCAAAAATGTGAAATCCATAGTCTTCCCACAAATCACCGTAATAACGAGGATTGTTTGGCTCAAACAAAAAAAGCCTTCGTTTAAACGGCCCTAAATTAACTCCAGATTCATACCAAAAATGACTACTCACCGGACCAATTACTTGCTGGACACCGTGCTGTTTAAACCATTCCAATGCTACGTCAAACAATAATTGTGCAGCGTCTTTGGTTTCGCGCGCCGCAAAATAACCTATCAACCCCAAAGGCGCACCCTGCTCATCACGCACGGTGGGGTTCATCCGCGCGACCAATCTCGCACACACTTGATCATCGATCATCGCCAGTAAAATTTTTTGCTGTTCAGGTTGGTAGTGTGCACGAAATAAACTTTGTTCTAACTGCGCTTGTGGTCTGGGTAAGAAGCTTTTCACCTCCTGTCCAAGTTCGATCTCTAGCTGATGAAACTGCGCCAGGCGGGGATCGTATTGTTCCAGCTCGTAGACCACTACCTTCATATCGACACTATGCAAATAAATTGGCCGCATTATACCCATTCCACTTCAAGATGAGAACCCTACTCGCGGTTGGCTTATTACCTCAGATGGTATTTTAAGCATGCATTGGACGACATCTTGAAATGAAATGGCTATAGAAAGCTCAGTCTCGCTTATCACAATCCACCGCAGTGGTTTTTTTTCGCTTCACCACTGCCTTGGTGATCGGTTGAAGGTTAATTTCTTCCCATACACAATGGGCATCCGCCGCCAAAACTGCCGCCACCGCGTCGACAATGTGTTTAGGTTGCAAGGCATGCACCCGTGTATCTTTCGGAGCAAATGTGAGTTCGGCAAAAAAATCCGTATCGGTCATCCCCGGATTGATCAACGTAACCGACAAACCGCTGTTGGCACATTCTTTGCGTAAACTTTGACTCAACCCACGCAAAGCAAATTTGCTGGCGCAATATAAACCACCTTGCTTTTCACCAGCCAGTGCCGCCTCCGATCCAATAAAAATAATTTTGCCACAACCAGCCCGTTTCATCTTTGGTAAAAACGCTTTGACCACCACCGCTTGACTGAGAAAATTCACATTCATCAACCGCTGCATTTGCGCCAAAGAGAATTGTTCAATCCCACCAAATTGACCATAACCAGCAGAACAAATAATAGCAGCCGGCGGTGGAAGCTCCGTGGTTAAGGAAGCCAATGTCACCGCTAATGATTCCAACTGGGCAAAATCAATGACAACTGCTTGATAATGTGGATGCTCAGTCAACACAGTGGGTTGCCGTCGCGCCAATCCCACTACCTGATAATCGGGCAAACAATATTCAGTAATCGCACGGCCAATCCCGCTGGAAGATCCCGTTACAACAATTGAGTTCATAACATTCACCATGGCGTACATTGAAAAATAAGTTGATCATCCACGTACTGTCGCAAATACGTCTGCACCCAGTCCACCATTTGTTGCTCCCGCTCTGCCTGATAAGACATCACTTGATCACGTTTATGCAGAGGATGGGCTAATAAACGATCCTGTGGATACAAATCCACCAATCGCTGATACATTTTAGTTGGAAAACGTAATGGCCCAACACTGATGGAGTGGATGCTTTGGCTAGGAATGGCATGCATGATTTCATCAATCAACTGCTGATACAGTTGAGTAAAATTGCTAGCATAAATCAAAGGATCCAAACGCACCCCTATTTGCCAACCTTGATGCGCTAATTGTTGCATGGCGTGAATACGTTTTGCCACCGACGGTGTTTTATGTTCAACTTGTTCAGCAATCACTGCTGGGGTCAAGCTAAACGCCACCACGCAATTAGGCAATGCCGCGTGTTTGAGCAAACTGCGAATGTGGGTGCTTTTGGTTCTCAATTCCAACAACGCCTGTGGATACTGCGCGAAAAAAGGTAAAAAAGTATCGATAAATCGCGTCTGACTGTCAAACGCCAACGAATCACAATCGTAACCAGAAAAAAAATAACTAGGCTGGGTTTGCTGCACAATGGTTTGAGTTAATTCCTCGATAAACGCTTCATAATTAACAAACCAAACCCAGTGCGCACTGGGATACATACCTTGTAGAAAACAATAACGACAATCGTACACACAATTGAGCATGTGGGAGAAATAATAATTTTGTTGACCACCAATGCCAAATCCTTCCGGCGTTGGCAACACTTTACGTCCTTGCTTTTCTGCCAAAATCAAAGCCGGCTGCAATTTTTGTTGACGGAAATTTTGTCCTTTAGGATTGAAGATTTCGCCGTAATGTTCACACTCAATCACTTGCTTAGGATTCAACCGTTTCAATGCCTGCCGCACTCGCGGATGTTGTCTGATTGCTTGTTCAACATAAATAATAGCGGCCATGTTTCAACTCACCAATCGTACGCTTGGGTTTCTAACTGTTCAGTCAATCGACGAATCAATTGACTGGCGTTCGTACACGCTTGCAACGGCAACGGTTGATCGCTATTGAGCACTTGCCAACGTCGTAACAATTCACGCAATTGATGCTGTTGGTAGGTGCTGCAGCGACATTGTTGTTTGACTTGTGTTAACGCTTGCTCAATCAATGTTTGATAGGTTAGTTGTTCAGTGGAATAAGCTAACAATCGCTGACAACGTGTTTCAATATACGGCCATTGTGCCTGTACCCATTGCACAACTTGAGAGGATGTTATGCGATGGGTGGGTGATTGTAAATTGTCAGAACCAATTTTGCACACTTCAATGTGCTCTTGCGTCACCAAACGGCGTGCTGTAGCAAAAAAACCACTGGCTTCCATATCCACCAACCCTAGGTCGGGGTAGGTGGATTGCGCTTGATCCACGGTGTGCAATGAGGCGACTTCGATCGTGGGTTTACTAATGAAACTTGGATAATAATTGGTTTGCGTAGCCACATCGGTGATTTTGCCAATTTGATACACCTGCCCCAACTCGGCTTGTGCCCCACCGGCAATACCCAAATTAAAATACCCAGGACAAGGGTGCGGGGCAAATGCATGCAAAAAAGCAGTCGCCGCACTGCTGGCGACTTTTCCCACGCCACTCACCAATGCGTATATTGTATGTTCTCGATTGGTATAAACATCAAACGCTCGTAATTGAGGAATTTTGCTTAACTGCAAGCGTGCAATCAACGATTTTAATTCACAGGCCAATGCAGCGACAATGCGCAGTTGTCCTTGCGTCGGTGGCAACATGTGGTCAGTTTTGGTTGCCATATTGGCTGATACTCTCCGAAATAATCAAGGAATATATTCGTACTTGCGTTTGGCTTGTTGCTTCAAGCCTAAAAGTTGCAGCTTGAAGTAGAATGGGTATGGTACCTAACCTTTACCTCTCTGCCAACTCACTACTGGCCTGACTTGTCACCATGAATAACTCACAAATAATTTGCCATATTGAATCGTCTAGCGATTGCAGGCAGCCAGGGTTATTCATCAAAACAGCCAAATGCCTTTGAATGGTGTGGCAGTGCAACCATTGAGTTCGTTTTTGGCGTTTTTGAGCACCTTGTTGATAGATGGTTAATTTGTGCCGCAAGGTCCTTAAGGTTGCTTGATATTGCACCGGTGTTAAGGACGTCTGTCTTAATAATTTAGCCAAAGCATAAATACGAAATCGATCCATCCCCCAATATCGTTTTGACAATTGATCGGCATGGCCACCATATTTTGTCACATAAGGTTGCGGCAACCATAGCACCGGCTCGCGCGCGGTGATACGCAACCACAAGTCATAATCTTCACACGCAGGCAAAGCTTCATCAAAATAACCCACCGTGCGAAACACATCCTTGTGTAATAAAACACTGGAAGGTGAAATGGCGCATAAAGGCAAACTGGCTTCAAACAACCACCCTCCACCTTTTTGATGTTTACGCATTGGATTGACACGTTTGCCATGACGAATCCAAATTTCATCGGTATGACAAATTCGATGCTCCGGTTGCGCGATCAATGCTTGCAGCTGTTGGGTTAATTTGTCTGGATGCCATTCATCATCAGCATCCAACAAAGCAATCCATTCGCCTTGCGCCGCCACAATCCCTTGATTGCGCGCATGGCTCACTCCGTGCTGTGTTTGCTCTATCAAATGCACCATTGGGTAACGTTGTCTAACATCCACCGCGGTACCATCGGTGGAACCATCGTCCACCACAATGATTTCAATCTCACGATATGTTTGCGCCAATACCGAGTCCAATGCCCGACGCAATAATAATTTACGATCATGGCTGGGGATAATAACTGAGATCACTTACTGGCCTTTTAAACTGTTTTGTAATGCCGTCAATTCATTGCGCACTTGCGCGGCTTGTTCGAACTCCAAATTGCGCGCATGATCATACATTTTTTGTTCCAATGTTTTAATGGTTTTGCTTAACTCTTTGGGAGTCAGCGCTGCGTATTGTGCTTGTTTTTCTGCCACGTGCATCGCTCGTCGATCGGCGGTGGCTGAATCGGCGCGTGCGCCTTCCATAATATCTTTCACAGCTTTTTTAATAGTTTTAGGTGTGATTTTATGTTGTTGATTGTATTCGATTTGTTTAGTGCGGCGACGTTCAGTTTCATCCATCGCACGCTGCATCGAACCAGTAATTTTGTCCGCATACAAAATAGCTTTACCATCCACGTTACGCGCAGCTCGCCCCATGGTTTGAATTAATGATCGATCAGAACGCAAAAAACCTTCTTTATCCGCATCTAAAATAGCTACTAACGACACTTCCGGCATGTCCAATCCTTCGCGTAATAAATTAATGCCCACCAACACATCAAAACGGCCCAACCGTAAATCTCGTATAATTTCCACTCGTTCAACCGTGTCAATGTCTGAATGCAAATAACGAACTTGTACGCCATGCTCTGTCAAATATTCGGTTAAATCTTCGGCCATGCGTTTGGTCAAAGTAGTCACCAAAACACGATCACCTTGCGCAACGCGCAAATTAATTTCAGACAACAGATCATCAACTTGACTGGTAGCCGGTCGCACCTCCACTTCTGGATCCAACAATCCGGTCGGTCGTACCACTTGCTCAACCACACAAGCCGTGTGCTCTTGTTCGTATTTTCCCGGCGTGGCCGATACATAAATGGTTTGCGGTTGGCGCGCGGCAAACTCTTCAAATCGCAGCGGACGATTATCCAACGCCGAGGGCAAACGAAATCCGTATTCCACCAAGGTTTCTTTGCGTGACCGATCACCACGATACATTGCCCCAATTTGCGGCGTCATTACATGGGACTCATCCAACACCAGCAATGCATCCGCCGGTAGATAATCAAATAAAGTGGGAGGGGGCTGACCGGTGTCGCGTCCTGATAAATAGCGTGAGTAATTTTCAATGCCTGAGCAATAGCCAATTTCCAAAATCATTTCAATATCAAATTGAGTACGCTGTTGCAGACGTTGCATTTCAACCAATTTATTTAATGACTCCAATTCTTTCAATCGAACGGCCAATTCACTTTTAATCACATCGATCATTGCCAATAATTTCTCACGCGGGGTCACGTAATGGGTTTTAGGATAAATGGTAATGCGTGGCAACCGTTGTAATATTTCGCCGGTAAGTGGATCAAAATAGGCAATGTTTTCAACTTCATCATCAAACAATTCAATGCGCACTGCTTCCTTGTCTGATTCAGCCGGGTAAATATCAATCACATCACCGTGCACACGAAAACAACCACGCTCTAACTGCAGAGGGTTACGTTGATATTGCAACTCCACTAAACGACGCAACAATGTTCGCTGATCAATTTGCTCCCCTCGTGATACATGCAACACCATGCTCAGATACGATTCGGGATCGCCCAAACCATAGATCGCTGAGACGGTAGCGACAATAATAACATCGCGTCGTTCCATCAATGCTTTGGTCGCCGACAAACGCATTTGTTCGATATGGGCATTGATGGAGGAATCTTTTTCAATATAAGTATCCGAAGCAGGCACGTAGGCTTCTGGCTGGTAGTAATCGTAATACGAGACAAAATATTCAACCGCATTGTTTGGGAAAAATTCTTTGAATTCACCATACAATTGGGCCGCCAGTGTCTTATTCGGCGCCATGATCATTGCCGGTCGTTGCAATTGTTGAATCACTTGCGCAACGGTGAAGGTTTTACCAGAACCTGTCACACCTAAGAGGGTTTGCTCAGCCAGTCCAGCTTGTAACCCTTCCACCAACTTGGCAATCGCTGTTGGTTGATCACCGGCGGGGGTGAACTCAGCTTGGAGCTGGAATTTTTTATCCATGATGACCACTTAAGGTGATGATTGGAGCCGCATTATAATGAGGTTTGTTGTTTTCATCAAAATAGCCTACCATTGGCGCTTTCATTTCGTCTGTGGGGGAAACAATGAGCACCATTACTTTAGCCAAACGCATTGCGCGCGTGCAACCTTCGGCAACACTTGCGGTTGCTGCACGGGCGGCTGAATTGAAAGCTGCGGGAAAAGACATCATCAGTTTGAGCACCGGCGAACCGGATTTCGATACGCCAGAATCGATTAAGCAAGCTGCGATCACAGCCATGCAAGCTGGTCACACTAAATACACAGCGGTGGATGGTATTGCTGAATTGAAACAAGCCATCATTCACAAGTTTCAACGCGACAATCAGTTAACCTACGCCGCCAACCAAATTTTGGTTTCCTCCGGAGCAAAACACAGTTTGTATAACTTGATGCAAGCATTGTTAGACGCGGGTGATGAAGTTATTATCCCAGCACCTTATTGGGTTTCTTATCCCGATATGGTGAAATTAGCCGATGCCACCCCAGTAACGGTCACTAGCACCATCGCCCAAGATTTTAAAATTACCCCTCAACAATTGGCCCAAGCGATCACTCCTCGTACCAAGTTATTCATTTTAAACAGCCCCTCCAACCCCACCGGTAAAATTTATAGTCGCGCGGAATTAGCAGCATTGGCAGATGTGTTGTTACAACACCCACAAGTGATCACTGTCACCGATGATATTTATGAAAACATTATGTGGACCCAAGAACCTTTTAGCAATTTAGCCATGGTTTGTCCGGAACTTTACGATCGCATCATCGTTGTCAATGGGGTCTCTAAATTGTACGCCATGACCGGTTGGCGCATTGGCTACGCCGCGGGTGCCGCCAATGTGATTGCCGGCATGAAAAAAATGCAATCGCAAAGCACCTCTTGTCCAACATCAATCGCTCAATACGCGGCTGCCGCAGCCATCGGGGGCGATCAATCGCTCACCCAACCAATGATTGAAGCGTTTCACCAACGCCATGATTATGTGTATCAACGATTGTCTGCCTTGACGACGATCAACGTCACACCAGCCGATGGGACTTTTTACATTTTTCCCGATTGCCAATCTTTGATTGCTCAAAAAGGCTTGGCCGATGATGTGGCATTGGCCGAAGCCTTATTAAATGAATGCGGCATCGCCGTGGTTCCCGGCACTGCTTTTGGCAGTCCCAACTGCATTCGATTATCGTTCGCAACCAGCATGACTTTGTTGCAAACTGCGTTGGATCGGCTAAGTGAATTTGCGACAAGTTGAGGTGGGCACTTCAAATGGAAGACTCAAGAAAGGCCCTGTTTGTCCACACCCCCTTTCATAATTTCTTGCCTCTCACGCATGTTGATAAGCTCTATAATTTTATCGCAACCTGAAGGAAATCAATTGAGTCAATTTATGAAAATTCAGGCGAATATCTACCTTGACTTCGCCAGTTGATCACTTTACCATCACCTTCCCATTCCCCGGTAGCTCAGTGGTAGAGCGGGTGGCTGTTAACCACTAGGTCGGCGGTTCGAGCCCGTCCCGGGGAGCCACTTTTCATATCAGAGCATCATGACTTCGTAAGAACGCATCGATATACACGTCAACAGTTTCCAATCATCACCACAGCCAAGCCATAATCAAAGATTTGGCTGCACTGTTTTTCAATAACTTTTGTATCTATTCACCGAAAATTTCAAACCTCGGAGAAAAATCCACTTTGGAATCGGAATCGGGGGACAGTATACTTATTTCCAAATTATTTCAGAGACATGAGGAATCGGGGGACAGTATACTTATTTCCAAATTATTTCAGAGACATGAAGCTCTAAAATATAGAAACTAAATTATGTATACTGTCCCCCGATTTAACGATTTAAAAATTTAATTATGTATACTGTCCCCCGATTTAAAAGTAACCGGAATGGTCATATACAAATCGGGGGACAGTATACTTATTTCCAAATTATTTCAGAGACATAAAGCTCTAAAATATAGAAACTAAATTATGTATACTGTCCCCCGATTTAACGAATAAATTTCACCCTAAGTTTTTGGTCCGTTTCCAATTTCGTGGTTGTTTTCAGCATCATCCAATACCTCATATCTATCACTACCTCCGCACAAACAACTAAAAAACTTCATCCAGCAAGATTGCTTCTGCTTGGGTCGATCCAACTCTGCAGACTGTCTCAAATCAGATTCAGCTGGCTCTACAAACTCAGGTCCAGCTGCTGGCTCTGCAGACTGTCTCAAATCAGATTCAGCTGGCTCTGCATCAGATTGAACTAGCTCTACAAACTCAGGTCCAGCTGGCTCTGCAGACTGTCTCAAATCAGATTGAACTGGCTCTACAAACTCAGGTCGAGCTGGCTCTGTAGACTGTCTCAACTCAGATTCAGCTGGCTCTGTAGGCAGTTGAGTTGACTCTGTAAGCTGTGCCGAATCAGATTGTGACGCCGCAGGGTCAAGCTCTTTCTGTTTAGAATCTAAAGACATACCCTCATCCCTTTGCTTGCTTATGAGCCATTCGAAACCTAGATTCTTTTGTATAGACCTGACAACTTCTTCATCTACCCCCGCAATTTTAGTAAGCTTATTTAAACTTAAAGCAAACGGTTTGCCAAGGTTATTAAATTGTTTAAACTCAAATTCTTTTATTCTATGAACATTAGAATAGCGCTTATTTTCAAGGCCCTCCATTAATGTTTCAGTGATATTATCTCCAATCTCCTCTGATTTAAACTGAATGCGCAGAGTTTTATTCTTTCCATACGACTCGTATACAATTTGTAT